>ERZ650307.140-NODE-140-length-35946-cov-6.019476_pt1 | contig 35946 bp, 39 predicted proteins | sample MGYA00376243_ERZ650307 | MGnify/ENA primary metagenome ERZ650307 (study PRJEB26733, sample SAMN07839242) | wastewater metagenome | biome: urban; feature: artificial channel; material: waste water | place: USA: North Carolina | collected 2016-03-31 ... | reverse complement strand
ACACAGAGATAACAACTGGGATGATCATACCAGCTTGGTCAGCTGTACGAGCGTTGAACTCTTTAGTGAATCCCATGATATTGATACCTGCTTGACCAAGTGCTGGTCCGACTGGTGGAGCTGGAGTAGCTTTACCTGCAGGAATTTGAAGTTTTACGAGTTTTTCGACTTTTTTAGCCATGATATAAAATCCTCCTATTGTGGTTTTGGCGGTAATTACAGATTTTTACCTCCCACAAATATGTGTTTTACACATACCTTCTCATTATACATGATTTTCAAAGAAATGCAAGCTTTAGGTTTACTTTTGTTCACATTTTTTATAGAATAGACTTATGTTTGAATCAATGATTTTTTTAAAGGTTGCGGCAATATTATTTCTATTTCTGACTTTGGCACTTTCCATTATAGTTGTCAATTTTTTTAAATTGCAAAAAAGAGGATGGAATTTTGCGGATATTGCCTTTCCATTATTTGCCTTTGAGTTTTATCTTATTTCTGACAAGGCTTACTATAGTAGCTTAATCCCTCATCTGACCTTCTCACTGTCAACACTTGCCATCGGTCTTTGTCTCTTCTTCTTGCTTCAAAAAAGACAGTTTAACTACAAACGATTTTTCAAAGTATTTTGGAGAGCTGGCTTTATCTTGACATTCCTGATGTATTTGGCCTTGGTGATTGCTGTCCTAACTTTAAAAAACTAAGTTCGAAACTTATCACATAAAAAAAACCTGAAATTTTCAGGTTTTTTATTTCTTATTTGTTTCGTTCAGCGCGGTATGCCGCAGCCTCTTCTTCTGTAGCCAATACAAAGTGACCAGGCGTAATCTCATGCATCTGACGTTCTTGACCATCTAATTCAGCACTTGGATCGTATTCCATATGGACACGACCTTTTTCAAATTCTGGATCCGGTTCAGGGATAGCAGAAAGCAAACTCTTCGTGTACGGATGAATTGGATCATTGTAAACAGCATCCGACGTTCCAATTTCCAACATTTTACCCCAGTGCATAACACCAATACGGTCAGAGATGTACTTAACCATTGACAAATCGTGTGCAACAAAGAGGTAGGTTAGACCTTGTTCTCTCTGCAATTTTTGCATCAAATTAACAACTTGTGCTTGAATGGATACATCTAAAGCTGAGATCGGTTCGTCAGCGATAATGAATTTTGGACGAACTGCTAAGGCACGTGCAATACCAATCCGTTGTCGTTGTCCACCTGAAAACTCATGCGGATAACGCGTTAAATGATCCTTATTTAAACCGACTAAATCCAATAAATGTTGAACACGCTCATCCCGTTCTTCTTTTGAAGGAGTCAAGCCGTGAATGTCCAAACCTTCTGCAACAATATCTCTGATTTTCATACGACCATTCAAACTAGCTTGAGGATCTTGGAAAATCATTTGTGCATCTTTTCGAAATTCTTTCAAATCTTTTCCAGAAAGCTTTGAAATAGACTGGCCATCGAAGAGAATATCACCAGCATTATAGTCATACAACTTTAGAATGGTACGGCCAACTGTTGTCTTTCCTGACCCAGATTCACCAACGAGACCAAAGACCTCTCCTTCATAAATGTCAAAGGAAACATTGTCAATGGCTTTAACTTCGTTTTTCTTACCTGCATTAAAAGTCAATGAAACATTTTTTAGTTCAACGAGTTTTCTTCTACTTTCGCTCATTGTTTCTCCTTCTTACTATTCCATTTTTCCCAACGTTTCAAGATTGCTAACGGTGGTGTAATTTCAGGAGCTCGCTCATCTAACAACCATGTTGCTGCATAATGGCTATCTGAAATTTGGAACATTGGCGGTTGCTCTTCAAAATCAATATCGAGAGCATATGCATTTCTGGCTGCAAAAGCATCTCCAACAGGAGGGTTCAACAAATCTGGGGGAGTTCCAGGAATGGATTCCAAACTTCCAGAAGCAGTCTCTGTTGTCGGCATAGAGTTTAATAACCCCCATGTGTAAGGATGTTGCGGATTATAAAATACTTCCTCAACCGTTCCAACTTCCACAATCTTCCCTGCATACATAACAGCCACACGGTCTGCCATACCAGCTACCACACCCAAATCATGGGTAATAAAGATAATAGAAGACTGTGTTTGAGACTGTATTTCTTTCATCAAATTTAAAATTTGCGCTTGAATCGTCACGTCTAAGGCAGTTGTTGGTTCATCCGCAATTAGAATTTCTGGATTCGCTGCAAGTGCAATCGCAATGACTGCACGTTGACGCATCCCACCTGACCACTGATGTGGATAATCTTTAATGTGCTCTTCAGCATTTGGAATACCAACCTTCTTCATGAGCTCCAAAGCACGTTTCAAAGCCTCAGATTTCGATACTTTTTCGTGCAACATAATTGGCTCAGCAATTTGCATTCCAATGGTCATTGTTGGATCCAAACTTGTCATTGGATCTTGGAAAATCATGGCAATTTCATTTCCACGAACTTTTACCCACTCACTCTCTGACAACTCACTCAAGTCTTTATCTTTAAAATGAATCTTACCTGACAAATGTGCATTTTTTGCATTTAAGCCCATTAGCGTACGTGTTGTTACTGATTTACCTGAACCTGACTCTCCAACAATAGCCAGAGTCTCTCCTTTATTTAAAGTAAAACTGACATCACGAATCGCCTTGACTTCACCTGCATAGGTATGAAAGGTAACATTTAAATTTTCAACTTGTAAAATCGTTTCTTTATTCATCACATCCTCCATTCCTAATCAGCGCTTGATTTCGGATCAAATGCATCGCGTAAGCCATCACCCAATAAGATAAACGCAAGCGAAATCAGTACTAAAGCAGCCGCAGGAATCATTACTTGATAAGGATAATATTGTAAGTTTTCTTGAGCGTCTGTAATTAATGAGCCAAGTGATGCAGTTGGTGGTTTAACACCTAAGTTGATGGCTGACAAGACAGACTCATACATAATGGCACTTGGAACAGTCATCATGATTTGAACGATGATGATTCCTGAAATGTTTGGTAACACGTGTTTAAATGCAATTTTTAAGTTACTTTCACCTAACGCACGTGAAGCAAGTACAAAATCTCGCTCCTTGTAGGACAGGGTTAGGTTTCGCACCTGACGAGCCATAGATGTCCAACCAACGATAGCAATTGAAATAATAATGGATGTTACACCGTTTCCCAATAACAAACCAAGCATCGTAACGATAACTAAGTTTGGAATAGAAGAAATGACCTCAATAATACGTTGCATGATGGTATCTACTTTACCACCTGAAAATCCGGATATCAAACCATACGTCACACCAATAATCAAGTCAATCAAGGTAGCAATCACTGCAATTAGAAGAGAAATTCGGATACCGACCGTTACCCTCTTTGCAATACTACGACCCAGATTATCTGTACCTAAAACGAACTTAGTCTCCTCAGGAACACTTTGATCAGCATATGCATCATTTGCCTCAGTATTCCCCGAATAGACGATGGAACCATTCCAAAATGGAAGATTATCACTTATCTTAGGGGGTAAATTACGGTAAACTTCAACTTGCTCACTGTTAAACTTATTCGCTGATTTTGTTGAAACAACAAAAGTTGAACCAATTGCAAATACAAGTAACAGCCCAATAAACCACAATGAAATAACGGCAAGTTTATTTTTCTTAAGTCTTCGCCATGCATCTTGCATAAACGACAAGGCTGGTTTTTCAATTTTTTCCTGGGAGTCCGAGCTACCAGCGCCAACCAAAGTAAATGTTTTTCTTTGTTCTGTCATTATTCACTCCTTATCCCAATCGGACACGAGGGTCCACAATACTAATGACAATATCAGTGATTAAGATAGCCACCATTAACATCATCGCATAGACAATTGTAGTTCCCATAATCACTGGATAGTCTTTCGTTGGAATGGATGTTACGAATTGTTGTCCAATACCAGGAATAGAGAAGATTTGTTCAATCAAGGCTGAACCTGTCAAAATATTAGCCGCCATAGGGCCAACCAATGTCAATACAGGAATCATTGAGTTACGATAGGCATGATGATTGGTTACTTGACGATTTGTCATACCCTTTGCACGCGCCAACTGAATATAGTCGGTGTTCAAGGTTTCAATCATTTCACTTCTGAAGAAACGTGTAACCTGTGCAAAAACTGGGATTGCAAGGGCGAAAGTTGGCAAGATGGTTTGTCCAAAAGTTCCCCAACCAGAAAGTGGTAACAATGCCCACTTAAAACCAAGATAGTCAAGCAACAACAAACCAATGATAAATGCAGGCACAGAAATACCTAAGGTTGATACAACACTCAGAAACCCGTCAATTTTATTGTTTTTATTTCGAGCAGAAACTGCACCAATTAAGAGGCCTCCACTAATCCCAACAACTAATGCTTGGAAACCAAGATGAATGGAAACACCTAGACGTTGTGTAATCAATTTTGTAACAGATTGGTTAGCAGATTGGTAACTAGTACCAAAATCGCCATGCAGAATATCTGTTAAATATTTTAGATATTGCTGCCACAAGGGTTTGTCCAAACCATACTGCTTATTCATTATTTCAATCATTTCATCAGTAAGTCTTGGACTGTTATAGGGAGTACCTGGCATTATTTGCATCAAAAAGAAGGAGAGGGTAATAACAACCCACAATGTCGCCAAAAGAATGGCGATCCTTTTCAATAGATATTTAGTCATATTATTCCTCAAATCAAAAGCAAGAATTGGCATTCCAATCCTTGCAAATTTGTTCATCATTCGTACAACTTATTTAGTTTTGTAAGCATATGTGAAGTCCACATCAAGACCTGTTGAATTACGAGCTAGACCTTTGATGTTAGGGTTTTGCAATCCTTTGTTAGACAAGTTGTAAAGTGGGTTGTAGTGTGAACCCTCGTAAAGAGCTTGTTCTGCTGCTTTGTAGTCTGCAGCCCCTGCATCTTTGTCCAAAGCATCAGTTGTCAAGGCTTTTTCATAAGCAGCGTCATACTCAGGGCTATTTACTTTACCGTAGTTATAAGCTGAACCAGATTGGAACAAACCGTAGAATGTTGAACCCTCTGGATAGTCACCGCCCCAGCTTACGAATGCAACTTCAAAGTTTTGATTTTTTGTATCTTCCAAACGTTGTTTAAAGGTTACAAATTTTTCTTCAACAGTTAAGCCTGGAAGAGTTGTTTCCCAAAGTTCTTTGATGTAGTCAGTTGCTGCTTTCTTGATTGGGTTATCTGAATCTGCTGTAATTGTCAATGTTAGGCTATCAACCCCCAACTCTGCCAAACCTTCTTTGAACAATTGCGCAGCTTTTTCCTTGTCAAATGTATACGGTTGTGACACAAACTCATTTAAGTCTGTACCGTCAGTCAATGTTGCCAAACCTTTTGGTACAAATGCAGTTGCTGGGTTTGTACCAGTATCAGCTGCGGCTTTTACAAGTCCTTCACGGTCAGTTGCAAGGTTCAAAGCTTCACGGATTTTTTCGTTTGTCAAAGCTTCTACACTACCAGTTTCGTTGTATACCAAGTAGTCTGCACGAGCTTCAGCAATCTCGATGACATCTTCATTGTTTTTATTAGCATTATAGATTGCAGATGTTTGAGAAATGTTTGCAAAGTCTAATTCACCTTGTTTATACATTTGAACTGCTGTATCTGGTTTTTTAACAGTTTGAACGTTAACTGTTTCAGTTTTCACGTTTGCAGCATCCCAGTAATTGTCGTTTTTCACGAGTTTAAAGCTACCGCTTGTACCATTCCAATCTTCTACAACGAATGGACCAGAGTACAACATCTTATCTGAAGATGTACCGTAATCTTCGCCAGCTTCCTTAACAAATGATTCTTTTTGTGGAACAAAGTTAGAGAAAGTTAACAAGCTTTCGAATTGTGGAGCTGGAGTAGACAAGGTAAAGATAACTTTGTTTCCATCCGCTTTAACACCCAATTCTTCAACTGGTTTTTCACCGGCAATAACTTCATCAGCATTTAATACATGGGCATCCGATACGAGATATGCATACTCAGAAGCAGTTGCTGGATCTACCATACGACGCCATGTGTAAACGAAATCTTCAGCAGTGATGTCACTACCATCAGACCATTTAATTCCATCACGAAGAGTAGCTGTAAATGTTTTACCATCTTCAGAAACTTCAACTTTTTCAGCTAAGTCAGGTTGGTTTTTACCATTTTCATCTACACGAAGCAAGTTACTTCCAGCATTACCGATTGCCATTGCTGAATAGCGATCTGTGTTTTTTGAAATATCTAAAGTAAGAATTTCAGTAGGTGTATACCAATTAATTGTAGAAGTGTCTGATGATGAAGATTTTGAACCTCCATTACCACAGGCAGCCAATACAGAAAGTGTAGCAACAGCCAAACCAGCTGTAGCGAGTTTTTTCCATTTATTCATAAGAAAATCTCCCCGATCTATGAACTTTTTATCAACTTTTTAAGTTATGCTTAAGATTATATACTAATCTTTATTCACTAGCAAGTGTTTTTGATAAAATTTTCTGACTTTTCTTTCAGTTTTTAATATACGTAATATATATTAGCACCTGTTGTGAGATACTTATTTTTTATACTAATAGCGAATTATGTTTTCGTAAACACTTGACAACATTCGTTTTTACCCCTATTTCTCAAAAGTCTGATCTTTGAAATTATACAGTATATATGACATATATGACATACTTTGTATCCTTTACACATAAAGTTAGTTTTTATTACATTGAAGCATAAAATTATTTGACAAAAAAAGTAATTAGCTGTTTACTAACTACTTTTATTCCAATCAATGGTTCAAATTTTATTAGAACTTGCTCAAATTCCTTCAAGTAATGACGAAATTATTCATGGATTTCTAATGGAAGACCATCTGGATCAAAGAAAAATGCCATTTTTTTCCGTCAAAATCATCTGTTCGTACGTTCTCATGTCGTATTCCCTGAGCGTCAAACTCACTTAAACATCTTTCAACATTCTCAACCCCAAACGCAAGGTGACGAAGACCTGTATGCTCAGGATTTGGCATCACGGGACGTTTAGGAGCATCAGACTTAATAAAAATCTCTAATACAAGATTCCCCTTCTTAACATTAAAAAGAATATCCTTTTTTTCTGGACGGATATGCTCGTCAAGTTGTTCGAACCCTAACTTTTCAACATAAAATTCCCTTGTATTTTCATAATTGCTACCAATAATAGCAATGTGGTGCACAGTATCAAGTTTCATTATTGCGTTTCTAATACCTTTCTTGGTTTTGTTCCTTCTGCAGGCCCGATCACACCAGCAGCTTCTAGTTCTTCCATTAATCGAGTCGCCCTATTAAATCCGACCGATAGCCTACGTTGAATCATCGATGCACTGGCTTTTTGTGTCTCAATGACTAATGCTCTTGCTTCATTAAAGAGTGGATCTCCTTCGTTGGATCCACCGTTTGCACCGTAATCTGTATCACTGTCAGATACTTCTCCTGGATCAAAGGTGTCATCATATTCTGCGTCAGCCTGCTCTTTTACAAATTGAACGATACGTTCTACATCATCGTCTGAAATAAAGGACCCTTGTAAACGCATTGGTGCAGATTCTCCAATTGGATGGAATAGCATGTCCCCCCGTCCAAGCAGTTTTTCTGCTCCATTCTCACCTAAAATAGTCCGTGAATCCGTACCTGATGCTACAGCAAAAGCAACACGAGATGGAACATTTGCCTTAATTAGACCAGAGATAACGTCTACTGAAGGACGTTGTGTTGCTAAAATCATATGAATACCCGCGGCACGGGCTTTTTGACCAAGACGTATAATTGCGTCTTCAACTTCCTTGCTAGCTACCATCATCAAATCTGCCAATTCATCTACGATAACGACGATAAGTGGTAATGGAATTTGTTTTTCGTCAGAACGGCTGTTAAATTCTTCCACTTTGGCATTGTAGCCTTCCAAATTTCTAACCCCTACTTGACTGAAAAGTTCGTACCGTTTTTCCATTTCGTCAACGACTTTTTGAAGAGCCCGTGCGGCTTTCCGTGGATTGGTTACAACAGGAATTAATAAATGAGGAATATCATTGTAAACCGATAACTCTACCATTTTAGGGTCAATCATCATGAACTTCACTTGGTCTGGGCTTGCTTTCATCAAAATAGATGAAATGATTCCATTGACTGCCACTGATTTCCCCGATCCTGTCGAGCCAGCAACTAACAAGTGGGGCATCCGTGTCAAATCAAACGAACGCACCGTTCCATTGACAGCTTTGCCAAGTGGAATTTCCAACAATTTAGCCGGGTCCGTCTTGGATTGTTCCCATAATTCTCGGAAAGGCACCATTGCCACTTCTGTATTAGGAACTTCGATACCGACTAAAGACTTCCCGGGAATAGGGGCTTCAATCCGAACATCTTTAGCAGCTAAGGCAAGAGCCAGATCATCTGCCAAATTAGAAATACGACTGACTCGAACCCCAACTGCTGGTTTCAACTCATACCGAGTTACATAAGGTCCAATTTCTGCCCGTTCAACAACTACTTTGATTCCAAAACTTGCGAAGGTTTCTTCTAAAACTTTTATATTCTGACGTACGATTCGCTTTTCATTGCCTTGTCCCTTGACTTTAATAGGTGCAAATAAATCAATTGTCGGCAATTTATAGGCTAAACGTTGCTTAGGCTTGAAGTCAATCTGAATATCCGTATCTTCAACTTCTTCAACCTTACTTTCTTGGTTCTCAAGCGTAGCTGAAATGTCGTCCTCCGCGAGCATGATCGGAAATTCATCCTCTGGTTCCAAATGATCAAATTCTGAAATAATCGGTACCTGAAAAGGGGGTTCCTCCACTGCTTCCTCCAGAATCTCTCCTGTTTCAAGATCAACTGTCCTTTCAGATACAGTGTCTACGATGTTTGTTTCTGTTTCATGTTCAATCCGGAGGCGCTCCTCCTCAAGACGAGCTAATTCTTGCTGGCGTTTTTCTTCTCGTTCAACCCGCTTCTGAGCGCGAAGCTCTGCTCTTTTTTCCTGTCTTTCTGAAAATTTATCTTTGAAAACCACCAATCCATCCGCTACATCATAAACAGACCATGGACTCATAAAGAAAATTCCAAAGGCAATCAATAAGAAGCCGATGAAAAATACTCCAATGTTTGAAAATAAAAACGAAACCGGCAGATAAAGAACATTCCCAACCAGACCTCCTCCAAAAAACTCTGACACTTTGAATGAGGACAAATCTCGAAGAGCCAACTTGAGTGTCTGATTAAACAAATCATTTCCCTTAAAATTCCAGTCAAAATAGGCATGAAATTCAAGCAAGAGTCCTGCAACGATTAGCCAAAAACCTGAAATTGTTCCTTCACGATTCCGAATCTTATTTGGAAACAAGAAATAAACAAATGCACCCACAATCAAAAGGTAGGCCAAACTACCAAAAAGCAATCGGAAAATGTTGTAACTGGTTACCCCAAAAATGCCTAGTCGACTTGCTGAAAATGCCAAAAATAGGATCCCTATGATACGTAAAACCATCTTTTTAACACGCTCTTGTTTGGCCAACTCCGCCTTTGTCGGACGTCTCGTTGTCTTACCTTTTTTACCCGTCTTTCGCATAGATACCTCAACTTTCTCAATCTCCTTATTTTATCATATTTGAGAAGAATTTTCATGATAGAAAAAAGGACCAGCCTTGCTGATCACATTTTTTTCTTCGGATGTTTGTCGATTACTTCGGGGTGATTGTCTAGTGCTGATTTTCCCTTTTCCGTCAAGGCGTAGCCGCGAACTGAAAAATATGGTGCCAGTTTTTCTTCAGTCAAATACTCCTTAAGTGCTGCATCAAGGTCAGCAACTTTTAACTTGGATAAACCAGTAACTCCTTCTGCTTTGAGAATATTTTTCTTAGCAGTTGATGTGATGTGATCCAATGAATCAAAGGCAGACTCAACATAAGCATATCCATCTGTGATTAATTGTTCCATATGTTCTGGACCATTGATACCATAGATATACTCAAAATACTTTGAATAGGGGGTGGTTGTTTCAAACGTTCCAAAGTTAATGCGCCATAATAAAATGATATCCCCTGGTAGCAGCCCTTCTTCTAGGCGCACCATATTACGCTTTGGCACCGGTTTAGCTTCTAATAGCCAGGTCGCAAGATCACGTTCTGGGGAAATATAGGGTTTGACCTCATAGTCATTATACATTTCTGCGATGCGTTGTTCAACAGACATAATTACCTCACATTATTATCTCTAAATAGTAACATCATTATACACTATTCCACAGGAAAAACCTAGATTAGTGAATAGGATTTGCGTTCAAAAGAAAGCATGCGAGTTCCTTGAAAGGTCAATGTTCCTTTATCACCTTCCGTTAACAATCCGTATTCATGATCCTTGACATGAAACTCCCTTCTTTGACCATTCCATTCAAATGTCAGATAATAATTGGTCCGGGCTGTTTCATTTCCAAAGACATCCGTTCGCTTTGTGACCAGTAAGGCTTGACAGGTCTCAATTGGTGATTGGTTATTACGATGCCACTCCATAAAATTTCGAAGGATTTGAAAACATATTAGCCCAATTATGAAAATAAAAACGACATAAAAAAGAGCCATTTCCCACATAATTCCTCCATGTGGACCAAATAAATTTCCAAACATATGGTAACCTCCTGTTGCATTTATAACAATAGTATATCATATTTAGTTCATTTAGAAACGATTGATCTCAACTAGGAGAAAATTTGTAAAAATTAGGAAAACATGGTAGAATGTGCATAATTTATAAGAACCAGAAAGGTATTTTCTATGAAGAAAGCAATACTGTTTTTACTGACATCCAGTTTATTTCTAACTGCCTGCGGAAATAGCTCATCAACTTCAGATTCCTCCAGCTCCACAAGTTCAACATCTGTAGCATCTACAACTACGGATACGACAGCATCAAGTCAATATGCAAAGGATTTGGCTTATGCGATCAACAATCCATCTGCTTCCTTTCCACAACTGTCAACTGATATAGCTGAAAATGAGGCTGCCGTTAAAATCAAGACAACTGAAGGGGATATTACTATCAAACTCTTCCCTGAGCAGGCACCTTTGACCGTTGAAAATTTCTTAACCCATGCAAAGGAAGGATACTACAATGGTACCATCTTCCATCGTGTCATTAAAGACTTTATGATTCAAGGCGGAGATCCACTTGGAAATGGTACTGGTGGTGAATCTATCTGGGCAGGAAAAGATACGACCATCGATGCTGGAAATGGTTTCAAAGATGAGTTTTCAGCCTTCCTTTACAATATTCGTGGCTCGCTTTCGATGGCCAATGCTGGTACCGGTACAAATGGTAGCCAATTCTTTATCAACCAAAATACCACAGACATGTCAAGCCAACTTTCTAGTTCCAGCTATCCTGGTAAGATTGTTGACGCCTATAAAAACGGTGGAAATCCAAACTTAGATAGCAAACATACTGTATTTGGTCAAGTGATTGATGGAATGGATGTCGTCGACAAGATTGCTTCTGTTGAGACGGATGACAATGATAAACCAAAAACAGATGTTAAGATTGAGTCAATTGAGATCATTAAAGACTACACTAACTAGGTCAGACCAAAAAAAAATGAAAACTTGAGAATTTCCTCAAGTTTTCATTTTTTATTACGATTGCTTTCCTTGTTTTCCATTATATAAACCTTTGAATACTTGATAGAGGATTGGTACAGCAATGATGGTCGTAATTGCAGTGCCATAGGTTCCTAAGATTCTACCCAAAGCTGCGAGGAAGGAAGCTGAGAAGGTTAACCCTCCGACAAAACTTCCCGTTAATGTATACTTCAATAGGTTCAAGATAATTTTTGTAATTGCCGCAACAATTCCAACCAAAATAATATTGGTTAAACGGTCATTTTTCTTGAGGAATTTCTCATAAAATAAATGCAAAATAAAGCAGACGATAAGCGATTCTAAAATGGTAATCCAAGCGACTGAAGCATAACCAGATAGTAAATCAAAGATGCCTAGACCAAGTGACGCTGCCACAGCTCCTTTTTTAGCTCCAAATAGTAAAACTCCTACCACTACTAAAGCATTGCCTAAGTGAACAAATTGACTCCCAAATGGAATGCGAATAAAGAAGACAACCACACAAATAAGGGCTGCAAATAAACTAACTTCGGTTAATTGACGTAATTGATTCTGTTTCATAATTTCTCCTTTAATGTTTGAAATGTTTCTTGTAACTCTGCTAAAAATGGCTCAAAATAAATCCCTAACTTTAGGTCTCGATTCAATGAAAGGGTTTGTCTTAAGCTTTTGTCAATAAATTCTAAAGCAAGAGGGATAGCTTGATGGAGATTGATTTGTTCAATGGTTGCTACTGCTAACAAGGTAGATAGAATATCACCTGTTCCAAAGAAATTTGCTGGATATTTTTTAGACAAATAGGTAGTAATTTCCCCTGTTTCCTGCTGAAAATAGGCTACACCTATTTGGCTATCATCAAAGGAAATTCCTGTCAGTACAATATCTGCTGTCACTTGCTTTGCCAAGGCCTCCAATAAGTCTTCAATCACCGAAAAATCATAGTGTTCTCCAACATATTCCCGACCAGTTAACAACGCAGCCTCTGTCAAATTTGGAAGAATGAGCTTGGCCGACTGAGTTAATTCTTTCATGGCCTCTACATAGGATGATGTAAAACCTGTATACAGTCTTCCACTGTCACCCATAATCGGATCTACAATCAATGGTGTCTCTGTTTGCTTGGCGTACATTGCCAATTGACTTAGTTGCTGAGGATTTCTACAGTAGCCAGACAAGATGCCTGCCAACTCCAAATTCAAGTTCTTCCACTGTCTAAAATAGGCACGATTCAAGTCAGTCATATCTTCAATGACAACATCTGGGAAACCGCCTGTGTGTGAGGATAAAAGAACTGTAGGTAAAAGCATTGTTTCTACCTGACAAACTGCTGCAATTGGGATGCTAGTGGCTAGGGCAACCTTGCCAACACCAGGCAAATCATTTGCAAGCAATAATCGCTGAACCATAACAACCTCCTAAATTATTTTTCTTAAACAAAATTGTAAAGGATTATCATACATTTTTCAATCTTACATATCCACAACTGTATGGGGACAGACAGCTGAAACCTTACAACACTAGGCTCAAATTATTACATAAGAAAAACAGTAACAACTCTTTGCTACTGTCATCCTCTTCAATGTATTGTTGTCAAATTCTGCTTAATATTTCTCCAGAAAGGCAATCAGAATCTGGGCAGAACGTTCTCCTGCTTGAATGATAAATTCATCAAAGGTGATATTGGCATCTCCCTGAGCTGTGTCACTCATGGCACGGATAACCAAGAATGGCTTACCTGTATTGACAGCTGCTTGAGCGATAGCTGCTCCTTCCATCTCTACGGCAAGGACTTCTGGGAAATGAGTTTTGATCGTAGTAATTCTCTCCTGACCTGCGATAAAACTGTCACCCGTCACAATCAGACCCACATGGTTAATGATTTCCTGCTCTGCTAAAACGGTTCTCAGCTGTTCTAACAAGGCTTGATCTGCTGGATAATACAATTCCTGCCCTGCCATTTGTCCGTAAGCATAGCCAAAAGCTGTCACATCGACATCGTGGTATGCTAATTGATTTGCTACAACCACATCACCAATAGCTATACCGTCAGCAACAGCACCGGCTGAGCCTGTATTAACAATGACATCAACTGCAAAATGGTCTGCCAAAATAGCAACAGACATGGCTGACATTACCTTTCCAATACCTGATTGGACGAGAACTACATCATGTTGACCGATTTGTCCCTGATAGTAGGTTCGACCCAAAACGATGGTTTCTGTTCCATCTTGTAGATGCTCTACAAGAATCTTTAATTCTTGTGGCATGGCTGCGATAATTCCAAATTTCATCTCTTCTCCTAAATAAATAATACTGCAATGATAAAGATAATCAGCAAGATGATGACCCACAAGAGGATTTTATTCACTTTACTACGGAATGCTTCTCTTTTGATGGTTTCAATACGACGACTTTTTACCACACTAGGTTTGACTGGAATTCGGATTGTTTGCCCTTCCTCATACCCTTGATACTCTTCGTCTAGATAAGGCTCAAATACATTGTCATCCATTGATACATCTTGATTTGGACGATAATGTCCAAATTCATTTGATTGACCTGAATACTGATTCTTTTTCACTTTCTCTAAAATATCATCCGTTAACAAGGGCTTCCTCATGCCTTAACCTACTTTCTCATGAGTTGTAAATATTGCACAGCCATAATCGTCTTAGCATCACAAATCTCGCCCGTTGCAATCAGGTTCATTGCTTCTTCCAAAGTCACTTCAGAAAGTTCAATAACCTCATCTTCATCCATTGGACGAGGATTTTCAACTTTGACCAGATGGTCAGCTAAATACAAGCGAATTCGCTCATTGCAAAAACCGATAGCTGAGTAAAAATCTGCTAACAATGTCAGTTTGTCGCTGGAATAACCTGTCTCTTCTTCTAATTCCCGCAAGGCAGCATCTTCCAGCGTATCTTCTTCACCTAATTCCAACTTACCTGCAGGAATCTCATAAATGGCACGTTCAATCGCTTTCCGGTACTGTTTGACCAAAATCATTTTTCCCTCTGGCGTAACAGCTAAAATACAAACTGCTCCCCTATGAAATATTAATTCACGCTTGCTCATCGTACCATCTGGGAGTTGGACATCATCCACTACTACATCAAAAATGTGTCCCTTAAAAATCTCTGTCCGCTGAACTGTTTTTTCTTCAAAATTCATATATATACCTATTTTTGACTTGGATGGAACGGAAAACGTATCGCATAACCTTCTTTATTTTCTTGACGACCACGTCCAATTCCGATAGCATCTTTGGGAATATTTTTTGTAATCACTGATCCAGCAGCAAGCAAGGCGTTGTCCCCAATAGTTACTGGGGCAATAATCGTAGAATTAGAGCCAACAAAAGCATTATCACCGACAGTTGTTTTATATTTATTTTTACCATCATAGTTAACCGTAATGGTACCAGCACCAACGTTTACATTATTGCCAATCGTTGCATTTCCTAGGTAGGTCAAATGACCAGACTTCGTTCCTTGACCAAGTGTAGAGGCCTTGATTTCCACAAAGTTTCCAACGTGAACATCTTTTTTCAAAAGACTACCTGGACGAATATGGGCGTATGGTCCTACCGTCACACCTTCTTCAATAACTGATTCTTCAATATCTGAGTTGCTGATAACTACATCTGCTGCAATTTTCGCATCACGTACACGAGTACCATTGGTTAAAACAGTGCGTTCACCAATGACCGTTTGACCTTTCAAGACAACATTAGCTTCGATAACAGCTTCTGCACCAATCTCAACATCAATATCGATATATGTAGCATCTGGGTTGATAAAGGTCACACCATTGACCATGTGTTTTTCATTGATTCGTTTGCGCATAACAGACTCAGCTGTAGCAAGAGCGACGCGATCATTGACACCCAAACTTTCATCAAAATCACGCAATACATAGGCACCAACCTTTTCGCCTGCCTGACGGAAAATCGAAATAACATCTGTCAGATAGTACTCACCTTGGGCATTGTCCGTATTAATATCTTTAAGCGCTTCAAAAAGACGTTTATTATCAAACAAGTAGGTCCCTGTATTGATTTCTTTCACTTGTTTTTCAAAATCGTTGGCGTCTTTTTGCTCAACAATTTTTTGCACTTCCCCATCAGCATTGCGAATAATCCGACCATATCCGAATGGGTTATCAGCCTGAGCTGTCAATATGGTTGCAACATTTTTGTGGCTAACATGGAAATTAATGAGGCTCTTCAAGCTTTCTCCTGTTATCAGCGGTGTATCGCCTGCAATAACTAGGGTCTGACCTTCCAAACCTGCAAGAGCTGGCTCAGCCATCATAACGGCGTGGCCTGTTCCCAACTGTTCTGATTGAAGAGCAAACTCTGATTGACCTTCTAAAACAGCTTGAACCAATTCTGCTTTGTGCCCGACAATGGTTACTGTTTTAACAGGTTCCATAGCATCAACTGCACGTTTGACATGCTCCAACATGGTAATTCCTGCCACTTTATGTAGGACCTTTGGCAAATCAGACTTCATGCGAGTACCCTTACCTGCCGCTAGAATAATTGCATAGTTATTGCTCATAAATAATTCTCTTTTCTTCGTAATAACACTATTATAGCAAATTTTGATTTTTTTGGAAAATGGCAGTTTTATAAGGATATTTCATAAATAAAAAAAGAAACTGGAATGAAGCCAGTTTCTCAACAATTTCTAGTATTAGAAAACAAACTACAGGTTGATTGCATCCAATAGAATTGTCTATTTAGGGTAAACCAATTCAAATTCTTCACAGACGACTAGCATATCTTCTGAGAAGGACAGGCCTGCTTCTGCCAGCCAGATAGTGAAAAGGGCTTCATGAACCTGTCGCCAGTGGATCAGACTTTTCGCTTTTATGTCAGACAAGTCACCTCCCTGACGGAACTCGCCCTCCTTATAGGCATGTTCTTTCGTCACTTGGGAAAAGGGCGTCACATAGACCTTGGTGGTCTGGATAATGCACACAGCCTTACCTTGTCCGTCCAGAATGATGTCATAGCCACCAGCTGTTGGGACATCTTCTCCCTCTACTCCATAGAGGGCATGGGCAGAGCTGGTCGAAGTTTTTATGCCCCTGGCCACCAAATCGGCCAGTCGATCAGCTTCCGCCCCAAAGGCCCAGGGCTCCGGCTCAGAACCAGCTTGGGGATTGATTGCAAGAAATTCTTGCCAGAGTTGTGTTGGTGTCATGGGTTTTCCTTTCTAGAATACCATTCCTCTCTCGTCAATAAACTCACTCGTTCGGTACGAACTTCATCGATGAGTGGGAAATGCACATCTTCCAAGAGGTATTGGTAAACAAAGCCCAGTTTTTCTTGGACACGTAATGATTTGCTATTTTCTACAAAAGCACGACACCAGATTTTCTCTAGATTCAATTGGGAAAAGCCGTAATCCAGTAAAACTTGACTAGCCTCTGGCACCAATCCCTGTCCCCAAAATGAATGACCAATCCAATAACCAATCTCGGCCTCTGAATCAGCCAATTCAAGACCACCTTTCTTGCCAATCATCAGTCCGATACTGCCAATCACCAGTCCTTTTTCTTTGTGAACAAGGGCGTAGGTTTCGGGTTGGCTAAGGACTGTCTTGATAATTTCTCGACTTTCTTCCACGCTCTGATGAACAGGCCAACCCGCTGCAGGACCAACTTCCGAATGACTGGCTTGAACAAATAAATCAGTTGCATCTGTTTCACTCCAAGGTCGGAGCATCAATCTATTGGTTTCAAGAATCATCGAATTTCCTCCCTACTTCAAACTCCAGCCACCGTCAATGGTGATAATTTGGCCTTGCATGGAAAACAGTTTGCCACTGGCGAGCATAAAGGTCAGCTCTGCGATTTCGCTGGGCTGGGACCAGCGTCCGATAGGTGTCTGATCTGCCACCCAATCCGCCAGACCACCCGGCTCAAAGTCCTTCTGGGTCATGCCTGTTTGGACGGCACCTGGAGCGATACCAAAGACCTGGACCTTGTCCTTGGCATAGTCCAAAGCCAACTGCTTGGTAAAGCCTGCTAAAGCGTGCTTGGAAGCAGTATAGGCTGAGCCCCCTCCTCCTGCTAGACTGGAGGCAATGGAGCACATATTGATAATGATGCCAGACTGTCTGTCCACCATTTGCTGCAGATAGGGGCGAGTCAGTCTAGTCACCGCAAAAAAATTAACCGCGAAGATGCGAGCTAATTCATCCTCCTCGATATCCAGATGGGGACGGTATTCATCTAGAATGCCTGCGGTGTTGCAGAGGACGTCGACTGACTGGCACCATGAAAAGACTGGGCTTAAATCGCCTGTCAGGTCCAACTGTAGAAAGTGGAAATCTCCTGCCAAATCAGGCTTGCTGGCCTGATCAATCCCGTACACACGCCAGCCATTTTCCAAGAAAATCCCTGCCTGAGCTAGTCCAATACCGCTGGAAATGCCTGTGATGAGGGCTGTCTTAGTCATGGACTTCTACCCAGTCGGTCGCAAGGACATCGCAGGGAGTCGGGCTCCACATGGAGAAGCCTTCGCCCTCGCCCGTTACGTTGATGAGGAAATAGGGCGTCACCTCCAGCTTTTGCCCGTGGACCTCAATGGTGTCAAAGAGCTGGACGTAGTTCTCCGCTCCACCCCAGCCTGTACGAACGTACTTTTTCTTGGCCTTCAAGCCTGGTAAAATCTCTTCGAATGTCATTTGAAACTCCTTGTTCTTCTATCTTTCAACCATTATACCAAAAAATCAGACTACTCTAAAGAGTTGCCTGATTGTATTTCTACCCCATATTCTCCTTTTTCAATAGGAAAAATGTGCCTGCAAGCGTTGAGAATAGACCAAGAACCATAAAGATAAGAGGCAACCAACCTGTCCAATCCCGCGGTCCATAGCCAAACTGACTCGCAGTCATCTGACTAAAACCACTCAGAACAGTTAGAAGATAGGCAGGTACAAAAACAGAAACAATCGGTGATTTCTTTCGGTAGTACCAGATTCCAACTGCAATCCCTAGCAGTATTAGTATTGAAACCCACAAGGGCAGGGGAACTCCTTCATAAAACTGACGGCTAATCCAAAAACGTAGTCCAACTAGCCCCCACAAAACTAAGCCCCCAAGTCCCCATCAGAAAATAGTACTTGATTGTTGACCCTTCATAGACTAGGTTCTTTAGGATGAAAAAAGCAGAGATGGGTAGAATGAGTGCCAGGAGAAAATCACACAGCAAGCTCCGCCATTCCAAAATCATGTCACCCTTATCCCCAAATTCTCCCGAGAAAAACCAACCAATTTAAATTAAGGCCAAGAAACCTGTCAATCGTAGAACATAATACCAACGAATGGGCGACAGGTCAGACAAGAGTTCATCCGCCAGCTGCTTGCTATCTTTTCCTAAAAATTCCTCTGTTGACTGACCATCTGCTTGAGCCTCCAAGACATCTTGGTAGATTGAAAGCAAGAGTTCAGTCGCCCTTTCCTCCTGCTCATGAAAAGCTGATGCCAACATCAAGTAAGCATGGAGCTTTCGCATATAGGCCTTGTTTTCCTTGGTCAACCTCCCCTGCAAGCTGCTAATAGCGTTCAAATGTTCCTGTTGCTTGTTCACATTACTTCTCCTTTCTCACCAACAAAACCGCAGTTCCAATCCAAAAGGCCATGGCTGGCAGAATGAGCAACACCAGATTGAGCCAAACTGGAACAGTCATAACCATATTTGCCACACCGCCAACCACCATAAAGAGATAGGTCGGTAAAAAGACATAGCGGACTAATTTTTCCTTTTGGAAAAATAGCAGAGCGAGACCGATGAGGAGGACTGGAATCAGGCTTGTCCAACCAGTCAAAGAAATGTCTGTACCATCCGGCAATAGGGTGAAACGACCGGCCAAAATTGCTACATAGACCAGTGGAAAGCCAATATAGGTCGCCCAAATTTTCAGCTTAGAAGTTTGGTAAATCAAATTCCGTAACAAGAGTATGATGCCAGCCGGCAGTAGAAAGGCCAGCAAACTATCACACACCAGTGCTAACCAATTAAATTGGACTGTGCCTGATCCTGCAAATTCCATGAGAAATTGACTGCCGACATAGACCACCCAGACAAGCCCTGCCAGGCGACCAACTTCCTTGACTCCAATCGGAGGCAAATAGTTCAACAAATCATCCGCCATCTGCTTGCTGTCTTTTCCTAAGAATTCCTCAGCCGAAAGCCCGTCTTTTTGTGCTTCAAGTACATCTTGGTAAATGGACAAGAGTTGGGCAGTCACTGCTTCTTCCTGTCTGTGAAAGACAGAAGCAATCATCATGTAGCCATTGATCCGACCCATGTATTCCTTGTTTTCCTTGATCAACTGGCTTTCAATCACTTCAATCTGCTTGCGGTATTCCATTTGTTTGCTCATCTTATTCTCCTTTCAATCGCTGAACCTTTTGAACTAATTCCGTCCACTGGCTCCAAAAATCTTCTAGATAAGCCTTTCCCTGGTCTGTCAGATAGAAATACTTCCTGTCGGGTCCATCTGGCGAGGGCTTATTCTGACTAAGAATCAGGTCATTTTTTTCTAACTTTTGAAGGAGTGGATAAACCGTCCCTCCGACCATGTTTTCAAAGCCCTGATTTCTCAACTCCTGAACCAATTCATAACCATAAATCTCCTTCTGGCTGATAATTTGTAATACACAGCCATCTAGGACCCCCTTGAGCATCTGGGTTTCTTTCATAAGCACTCCTCATCCTCTGCAAAAAATCCAAACAGCAAGCCTGACGCTAACATGATACCTAAGATCAATATAGAATCCAAGGCCCATCCTGTTATAATCGCCGTCACAAGCGTGATGCCTGCTAGTTTCCAATTTTCGCGACTTTTCTTATCCAGTTTCATACTTTCTCCCTATCTAGTTTGTAATACCAACTAGCCTGATAAAAACAAAAGTGATTTTCTTTGTTTTTTACCACTAGTTTGTTTTACCTATTAGTATTATATCTATAGTATAATACAAGATACCTAGTATGTAAAGCAATATAGTGAAAAATATTTAAAAATAAATCACTTTTAAAAGTTTGCGTTAACATCTCAGCACAGTGATAGATTGCTTCAACAGTCTGGGGAGAGACTGTTGGAGGTGGGAAATAAAACAAACGTAGTTTGTGTCCAAACAATCTGGGAGACTGTTGAAGGTGGGAAAAGACAAGCTGAGAGACTGATGAAGGGGGAAGATAAAAAGTTGCGGTAGCAACTTATCTTAGAACCTGCAAAAAAAACTTGGGTTGCCCCAAGTTCATCATATCTATTTCTAAGAACCAATATTCACCAATGACAAACTTTTAGATAAGAAAGCGATCTACACTGGTTTTTGAGAGAACACTAACTGTATTTTGACAAGAACTAGTGTTGAAAAGCTTACTTAAATGAAAGTGCTGGGCTGTGAATCCAAGTTCTAAATTGCATCACGACCACGTTCCCCTGTCCGGATGCGAACAACATCATCGATTGGCTGAATAAATATTTTACCGTCACCGACTTCCCCTGTTCGGACTACAGTAGTGATGACATCAACAACTTCTTCGACTGAGGCATCTTCAACAACAATCTCTGCTTTTACCTTAGCAAGCATGGTTGGAGTCACCTTTTGACCACGAACAAATTCCGCAAAGCCTTTTTGATTTCCAAAACCCAGAACTTGTGAAATCGTCATTCCCTTAGCAACTCCTGCACTAGTTATGGCAACCTTAAGATCTTCTAATTTTTCTGTACGAATAATTGCTTCTATTTTTTTCATCAAAAACACCTCTCTTATGAATCTAAGCCCATAAATGTTGGATAAGCTGTCTCACCATGTTCTGTATCATCCAAACCAATTACTTCTTCTCTATCTGAAACGCGGAGTGGCATGAAGAATGAGATTCCCTTTATGAGAACAAATGTCATGCCTGCAGACCAAACAATTGTAAAAACAATCGCTGCGATGGTTACCAAGAACAGGCGTGGATTACCATAAATCAAGCCAATATTGTCAGGGTCGAGAGCCAATTCAGGAGTAGTAAACAGTCCTGTTACGATACCGCCAAAAATACCACCGACACCATGACAGCCAAAAGCATCTAAGGCATCATCGTAACCAAGTTTATGTTTCACAATAGCAATTGCATAGAAACAAACTGGACTAACCAATAATCCGATAATAACTGCACTCCACGTTGATACAAAACCAGCCCCGGGCGTAATAGCAACCAATCCAGCTACTAATCCTGTTGAAGCACCGACAAGTGATGGTTTTCCATTCTTTAAATATTCTAACAAAATCCATGAGAACATGGCCGCTGCAGCTGACAAATGTGTCGTTACCAAGGCATGAACAGCCAAACCATCGGCTGCTAAGGCAGAACCTGCATTAAAACCAAACCAACCGAACCAAAGTAAGCCAGCCCCCAATAGGACAAATGGTACATTATGTGGACGGTATTCGAGGCGATTAAAGTCCCTGCGCTTGCCAACTACCAAAGCCAAAACCAAGCCACTTACCCCTGATGTAATATGGACAACATCACCACCAGCAAAGTCAATTGTACCCCACTGAGCAAGTAACCCTTCATCCCAAACCATATGGGCAAATGGATAGTAAACTAAAAGAAGCCAACCAACTATGAAGATTAAGAGAGGTTTAAATCGCATCCGTCCCGCTACGGATCCTGTTAAAATCCCAACAGTAATGATAGAAAACATCATCTGAAAAACTGCGAAAAGTGAGTCCGGAATCGTCAAGCCCCTTGTACTCTCTGAGTCACTGACGCCTTGGAAAAACGCATGTCCAAGATCACCAATAAGATTTCCATCCCCTGAAAATGATAGAGAGTAACCAACAGCGAACCACATCACCGTTGCGAGGGCTAGCGAGACAACAGACATCATCATCGTTGAGATGACATTTTTCCGCCTCTCGAGACCACCATAGAAGAAAGCAAGGGCTGGCGTCATTAAAAATACCAAACCTGTACAAATCACTATAAAGGCAATACTTGATCCTTCAATTTTCATAAGCACATCTCCTTTTCTATCCCTTAATTGTTAGCACTTATCTTACTGTCTTCATTTTTTATAAAAGGCAAGAACGATAACACTAAACAACTATAGAATGAACTTTTTGCTATGCTACATACAATATCACTATCCTCTTAATATGTAAATATTAAATTGACAGAAAATTCTAAAAATGTTCCACGTTATGTTAGAAATATCAAAAAACTTGGGGAAAACCCTAATTTTTTAGGAAATAATTTGTTTATAAGTCCGTGTTGTTATTACAAAAACCATCAAGTAGAGCAAGAAATAGACCAAACAAATTCCTATCGTTACATGTAACATTAATTCCATATTTACGACACCAATTGAGACAAGGATAGCGGATAACATCTTATAGGCAAAACCAAGATGAACGATAGCCAGGAAGATTGGAAGGAAAAATACCATCAACAACTGCTTACGGATGGACTGTCTGGCTTGATTCTCATCCAAACCAACCTTGGTCATAATGACAAAGCGATCTCTATCTTCATAGCCTTCTGAAATCTGTTTGAAATAGATGACCAATACCACCGCCATAAGGAAGGTGAGCGATAGCAAGAGCCCAATGAAGAAAAGTGAACCAGCAAAACTAAAGAAGTTACGTGTTGCGTAGGCACGATAGGCGAGACTAATGGCGTTCGTTCCATCCGGTAATATATTGGACTCCCAAAGCTCACTTTCAAAACTACCTGATAAGAAAGTCTCTTGGCTATCTACCTGTTCTTCTTCTGACAAACTGCTTTCAAAGCCCATATAATAGTGATTCTCAGCTTGATTTTCAAATATCGTCAAATCTTGAACCACAACGATTAAATACTGACTTACATTGAAAGACACATGGTCTGGAAGATGTCCCAAGGTCACATTTTCAGACAAGACTTGGGCAACTTCCATCTCCTTTTCATCAAAGGCGAGGGTTTGACCAGCTTGAAATTGGACTACCTTACTATAAATGGCCACTTGGTCTGCTTCCAACTCCAGTTTTTGACCAGTCATCTTTTCATAGCTGGCTTGATCAAGGATAAACCCAACACCAAGGTCAGAGAAATCTATACTAGCGGCTTTTTCATCCGACAAAAATGCCACTTGCTGATTCGTCACATTAGAAAAATAGGCTTGTTGGTAGGGATAGACTACCTTACTTTCCACAGGAATCTTCGCCTCTTCCAAGATAGCATCCGCCCACTCCTCCACTTGTGTTTTTGAAGTGGTAGGTTCCATGACAACATCAATCGAATAATCATTTGGATTCTGGTTGGCGATATAATCTTTACCACCGATGTAAATATTAAGTCCTCCAACCATGGTCACTAAAAACATAGTGGATAAAATGGTGATCGTAGCAAGACCCAGAGCATTTTTCCGCATACGGAAAATCAAGTTAGATACAGAAATGAAATTATCTGGCTTATAATAGTAGGTCTGACGATTCTTTAGCCAGTTTAATAGACTGATAACACCTGCTTGGAAGAGCAAATAAGTTCCAAGGATAACCAGAAGAGTTGCTCCGAAAAAGCTTGGAATAGCCTGTATAGGACTCGTCACTAGTTGGGCAATAACATAGCCTGCCCCCAGTAAAATAAGAGCTAAAAGAGTTTGCAACCAGAGGAATCCTGTTTTCTTATCCCCTCGCTTCTTGCCCTGAACCAGCTTGAGAGAGTCAGTCAAGCCTAGCTTTCCGATATTAACTAGGCTGACTGAAATGAAAATCCCATAGAGATAGGCAAGTACAATTGCCACATTTTTCAATTGAAAGACGGATGTCAAAACAACTGGCATCTGCATGGTCTTAAGCAAGAGCGCATAGAAAAGTTTGTCCAGGGCCAGTCCTAAAAGGAGGCCGGTCAAAATAGTGCTAGTTGAGTAGACCACATTTTCTAGGAAAGTCATCAAAAGAAGGTGTTTTTTCTCCAAACCCAGAATACTATAGACACCGAACTCTTTTGACCGTTGCTTCATGACAAAACTATTGGCATATAAAACCATAATAGCAACTGCTAACATGACCACAATCATACCAAACCCCAACACTTGGGTCACTCCATTTGCTCCCTTGACTTGACCTAAATCAGGATGAAAAGCTAATGATGCAAATATATAAGAAATGGCTGTGGAAACAATGGTCATTATTGCGTATGGGTAGTAGAGACGACGGTTCTTTTTTAGATTGGTTAGCGCCAATCGAAAGCATAGTCCAAACATACTACTCACCTCGATTCGCCATAAGAGTCAGAGTATCTGATATCAACTGAAACATCTCTTGACTGGTCCGCTCACCTCGGTAGATTTGGTTATAGAGAATACCATCTTTGATAAATAAAACCCGTTTTGCCCGACTTGCTGCAGCTGTCGAATGGGTTACCATCAGAATTGTTTGCCCCTGCTGATTAATTTGTTCAAAAATATCCAGCAAGGTTGCTGACGATTTGGAATCTAAGGCACCAGTCGGCTCATCTGCTAGAAGAATTTCTGGTCGTGTGATAATGGCACGCGCCACCGCAACTCGTTGTTGCTGACCACCAGAGATTTCGTATGGCATTTTCTCCTGCAAGGTCCCAATTTCAAGACTATTGAGTGTATGTACCAAACGCTTGTTCATCTCATCTATCGGATAGCGAGAAAGAACTAATGGCAGGAGGACATTGTCCTTGACGGATAAGGTATCCAAGAGGTTAAAGTCCTGGAATACAAAGCCCAATTTCTCCCGACGAAAGGCTGCTGCTTCCTTACTCTTGATAGACTGTGTATCCAAACCGTTCAGCAAAACCTTGCCTCGCGTTGGCTTATCGAGGGTGGCCAAAATATTGAGCAAGGTCGATTTCCCTGAGCCAGACTCACCCATGATAGCGACATATTCTCCCTCTTCTACAGTAAAATGAATATCTTTTAAGGCCTCTACTTGCCCTGCCTTAAAGCGTGAACTATAAATCTTTTGCACATGCTGAACATCTAAGACAGTCATAACATCACTCCCTTTCTTTTTCTACCTCCATTCTAGCTTAAGACAACATAAGCTACCATAGTTCAAGCTTTCATTTACGTGACAGTTTTGTAAGATTAATCCAAAACCAGTTCCACCTCCTTGATACCAATCCGAACTTCTGTGCCTTGTCCCACTTTGGAGCTTAGTTTTAGGGAATAGCCCAGCTCCGCTGCGATTTTACGTGAAAGATAAAGCCCAAGTCCCGAAGATTGCTGTGTTCTACGACCATTAAATCCTGAAAATCCACGTTCAAAGACCCGTTCCAAATCACTCTCTGCAATCCCGATTCCTGTATCACCAATGACCAAATCATCTCCGTCCAAAACAATCGAAATGGTCCCTTTCTGACAATACTTGAGGGCATTGGATAAAATTTGCTCAATCAGAAGTCCTAGCCATCGTTTATCAGTCCTTACAATCCGATCCAGTTGTCCTAAGTCCAAACGATTATTAGACTGTATAAAAAAGAGAGAATACTTCTTCACCAAAGTCCTGATGAGCTCATCTAAATGAACAGGTTCAATGACTAAATCATCATGAAAAGACTGGAGTCGCAAGTAATTCAGGACCAAACCAGTATACTGCTCTATCTTGAACAACTCAGATTCTAATTGGTGACGAATTTGACTGGTCTCAATTTCATTGATTAAGAGGTGGCTGGCTGCTATGGGTGTTTTCATTTGATGGACCCAGAGGGTATAGTAATCATCTAATTCAGCCTGGTCCTTTCGCTGCTTTTCAAAGAGTGATTTATTTTCGACTTCCAGTCTTTCCAACTTCTCCTGTAAGCAACGCTCACTAGCTGTCATTGATGCGACCTTCTGACCACGCCAGATTTTTCTAAAACGAGAAAACTCGACAAGAAGGTCGAACAAAAGAGCAAGAAACCAGCAGAGACTGAGAAGGGTAAGGGCATAGATGATTAAATTGCTGTCTATTTCAAAAAGAGAGCCGAATCCTAGAGTAATCCCCGAAAAAACGATAATAGCAAGGAGAAAAATCCAACGATGCCCTAGCCAGGAACCTAGAAATTGATAAAAAATGCTACCAACATCATTTTTATTCATGTATCCACACTAGGCCGTAGCCAACTCCTTTCTTGGTCGCAATGAGGTCAGGCAAGCCCAATTCTGTCAATTTTTTGCGCAATCGGGCAATATTTACTGATAAAGTATTATCATCGACAAAGATATCACTGTTCCACAACTCACGCATCAATGCCTCGCGGCTAACGACTTCTTTGCCATGCTCAAAAAGTACTCGTAAAATCTGAAATTCATTACGAGTCAATTCTTCAACAGCTTCTGTATAGGAGACCTGCATAGTTTTTAAATCAAGTGCAACCTGTTCAAACCAGAGTAAACTCTGCTCACCAACAAAATCATAGGTTCTTCTCAAAAGTCCTTGTATTTTTGCCAAAAGAACTGTCATTTCAAAGGGTTTGGTCACAAAGTCATCCGCTCCCATATTAATCGCCATGACAATATCCATCGGCTGATCATGCGAAGACAAAAACATGATGGGGACACGAGAGGTCTTACGGATTTCCTGACACCAATAATAGCCGTTAAAGAAAGGAAGACTGATATCAAGTATAATCAAGTGAGGTTGAAAATCGTCGATTTGCTTCAAAATCGTCTGAAAATCCTTTACTTCTTGGACCTGATACCCCCAGTTCGTCAAGTTTTTAGCGACCAATTGGCTAATGGTTTTATCATCTTCGACAAGAAAAATCTTCTGCATCTGTGTCTCCTTTCACTCTTCTATTATTATAGCCTATTCCATAAAATTTATGCAAATTTATTCAGTGGAAATGAATGTGAAATTTTTATGAAAATGGCCAAATAACTATACGAATAGTTGTCATCTATGCATGATTAGGTTATACTATTTATCTATAAGAAAACTTGAGGTTTTTATGCCAAATTTACTAGATTACATTAAAAATATCCAATACGATAGTTTCTATGACCAAGCTATTAATAAATTAGATATTCTAGCCTTGACAGAATTATCTTATCTCCCCTTTGACGATCTTGTTCCGACAGAATTCACCAGTTCTGGTATTCGTATTGATAAATTATTTGATGCTTTCAATGAAAAATACAATCAAAAATTTCCTCCTTTTACCATGGTCACAAAGAGCCGCTTAACTCTTTTTGAATTAATGGCTAGCTCAAAACGCTATAAATACTTGAAAGCATTTGCCTATGTTAATGATTATCAGATTGATTTACAACAACAATTTGCAGCAGTTAGCTATCACTTGGATAGAGATACAGTGTTGACCTGTTTCCGTGGCACCGATGATACCATCATTGGGTGGAAGGAAGATTTCCATATGACCTATATGAAGGAAATTCCTGCACAACAATCTGCCAGTCGCTATTTGCAGGATATCATGGCTGCTCAACATTCTGATTTTTATGTTTCAGGCCACTCGAAGGGTGGTAATTTAGCAATTTATGCTACTTCTCAACTTCCACCAACCCTTCAACAATATATTTTGATTGTTTACGCTTTTGACGCTCCAGGACTTCATAAACAGTATTTGACGTCGGATGGGTATTTGGGAATCGAACAAAAAATTGTACCGATTATTCCTCAAAATTCCATTGTAGGGATGATGTTGGAAACACCAGAAAAAGCGCAAATAGTGAGCAGCCGCACAATCGGTTTATTACAACACATCAGCTTTTCTTGGGAGGTAGATGGGTACGATTTCCGGACCGCCCCAGCCCTTGCTAAAGAAAGTTTGCAAATTGACCGTACCTTAAAAGCATGGACTGCTAGTCTGACAGAGGAAGAATTACAAGCCTTTTTCGATCTATTTTTTGGTATTTTCATTCAAGCTGGTATCGAACGTTTTAGTGACTTTGTCATCAATCCCTTGCAAAAATTACAGGAGATTGATCGATTAAGAAAAGAATTCTCCCCTCAAGAAGCCGAGATGATGGATAAACTCATTCGCATGCTCTTTGATACCCGTTATCAAATCTGGCTAGAGGGATGGAATAATCGCCTCCCAAAACCCGACCTAAATTTCCCTGATTGGAACGATCTCTTTACTCTCCCAACTATCAATAAAAATAAAAGCTAGTTTAGGTTCTCTAAGCTAGCTTTGTTTATGTACTTTAAGATTATACTACTTACCCTCTCGTCAAGATCCTCGATGAGTGAAAAGTTCTAGTGCTACATTTCTGCCTGTTACCTTAAAAAAGAATGCCAGAAGGTGCTATCTTTGACTTAAAGATAGACTGGGAAGAACTCATATCATTTGTGATGAGTTGTCAATGGATCTTCGATTCTAGTTGATTTTCAATGACTTTTGTCGTATGCTGCTAAAGCATTTCCTAATAGCTCCAATCCTTTTTTCAGTGTCTCTTGGTCACAGGCATAACCAATGCGAACATACCCCTCTTTTTCAAATCGACTTCCAGGTACAACCAATACCCCATATTTTTCTAATAGGTTCAAAGAAAATTCTTCAATCGGAATGGGAACATCCAATTTGACAAAGGAGGTTGAGACAAAAGCAGGTTTTATATAGGATGCCCTAGGTTGCATAGATACCCAATGGTCCAAAATTGATAGATTTTCGTGGATAATGCGGTGGTTTCTTTTCAAAATTGCCTGGCGATTTTCCAAAGCAAGCTGAGCCACCATATCATCGAATACACCTGCGCAAATCAAAGTGTAATCCCTATAATCACGTAAAATGGAAATGACCTTCTCATTTGCAGCGACCCAGCCAATACGAATACCTGCTAAGGAGTAGGTTTTGGACAAACTGTTGACTGCTATGCCATTTTCATACAGGTCTACAATGGAAGAATTATTGTTTTCTGAAAACGATGCGTAAATTTCATCAACTAGTACATAGGCACCAACACTGGCCGCAATCGTAGCCACTTCTTTTAGGAAAACATCATCCATTACCGCACCCGTAGGATTATTGGCATTATTTAAACAAATCATCTTTGTCTGAGGGCGAATTAATTGACGTAAATCATCTAAATCTGGTAACCAATTCAATTCTTCTTTGATCTGCCAGTATTCAAGCTCTGCACCTAGTGATTTTGGAATCTCATAGAGCTGTTGGTAAGTGGGATAGAGCGAAATAATATGATCACTTGGTTCAATTAGACTAAAGAGGGCTAGAAAATTTGCTCCAGTAGCACCATTTGTCTGTAAGATATGTTCTGGTCCGATTGTACGATAGAGTTGACTGACCGATTTCTTAAACCCTGGAGACCCCTCAATCCAGCCATAATCCAATTTTGTCTTTCCCAGTTCCTTGTAAAATGTCGCTGCAGAAGTATTGGTCAACTCAAAAAGTTCATCTAAGGTTAATGATTTGATGGAAACCCCTGCGATATCATATTTTGCATTTTTTTCATGGACATTCAGCCATTCTTCAACCCCAAAACGTGGTAATTTCATCTTAATCTTCTTTCTAATATTCTCTATCAATCATTGTAACATGAAATGATTATTTCAATACTGGAAATAATAGAATTTAGGAAGGTTTTTGTGGCAAAATTATTCCTTCCCTCACAAATGAACCAATTTCTTGTCAAAAGAAAGAATCAATTTAGCAATGCTAAATTGATTCTTTGACTATTATTTTAGAGGTTGTGAGACTCTTCGCTATCATTTGTTGGTGATTCAGTTACTTCCTCCACAGTAGGTTCAACAACAACAACAGAATCAATATCAATTTCAATATCCTCTGAAACTACCACAGCATCTTCAATATCATCAGCCGTTACATCAACTGTTGGTGCTTTAGCGGTTTTAGCTTTAATTGCATCCAGAATATCCGCTGTAGAAAGATTTTGTTCTGCAATTTTTTCTTTGATTTGTTCAAAGGTTTCCAAAGATTTTTCCTTGCCAGATTTGACCAAGTCTTCAACTTTCAGTTCACCAGTTTCAAGTTGTGTTTTCACTTCAGTGAACCGTTCAGATGCTTGTTTTCCTAGATCTTGAGCTTTGTTCACGAAATCAGCATTGATTTCATCATGATTTTCCTTATAATCATTTGCAAAATTGACTACCTTTTTTTTGACTACTTTACCAGTTTTGCTTGCTAGAAATGCAGCAGCTGCTGCACCTCCTGCTGCTCCCAATAAGAGACTGGTTAGTACACTACTAGATTTTCTTACCATTTTTTTCTCCTTTCCTACCTAAGAGAGATGAGATAGCTGACAGTGCAGAGAGCGCTCCACCTGCCTTCACTGTACTTGCTCCAGCAGACTTAGCCTTGACTGTCAAATTTCTTGCTGATGTATTCAGGTCAGAAACAGAAGTTGACAAGTCTGCCACTGCTACAAATAGCGGATCGAGTGTTGCAACCTTGCCATTAACATCTTCTACCAAGACATTGGTTTTAGCCAATAATTCATTAGTCTGATAAAGTGTCACATTTACATCGCTGGTCAAGACCTTTAAGGTTTGTTGCGCTTCATCCGTTACTGTATTCAATTTTTTTAAAAACAAAATAATGTATACTGCCACCGCCGCGATGGACAAGGCAATAATCAACACTGAAATTTCAATAATCATATTCTCTCCTTTATGATTGATAGAACGGAATAGTTGCCTTTCTCCTCCGTAGTACAACCATGATAATACCAACGAGGATTAGGATTCCAGACAACCATTGTGAGACGCGTATGCCCAAGAACATGAGACTATCCGTCCGCAATCCTTCAATTAAGAGACGACCACAACCATACCAAATGAGATAGAAAGCTGTGATTTCTCCCTGTTTGAGAAGTTTAGGACGTCTGCGTAATATACAAATCACTACAAATCCCAATAAGTTCCACAACGATTCAAATAGGAAGGTTGGTTGACGATAAGCACCGTCTATATACATCTGATCACGTATGAATCCTGGTAAATAATTTAGGCTATCAACAGCTTTACCATAAGCTTCTTGGTTAAAGAAATTTCCCCAACGACCAATCGCCTGAGCCAACATAACCGATGGCGCAACGACATCTAGAAAATCTAATGTTTTGATAAAGCGGTACTGTGTAAAGAAATACAAGATGATGGCTCCCGTAATCAAACCACCATAGATAGCGATTCCGCCATTCCAAATTGCAAAAACGGATAAGATATTGTCTTTATAGTCGCTCCAAGAAAAGGCAACGTAATATATTCTCGCTCCAATAATGGAAAGTGGAAAGGCAATCAAGATAAAATCCATAATATCATCTTGAAGGATTTTCTTGCGTGGAGCCTCTTTTACTGCTAAGTAAACTCCGAGCATTAAACCAAGTAAAATACAGACGGCATACCAACGAATCTCTAGGGGGCCTAATGTAATTGCAACTGGATCCATCTTAGTTTTCACTCCTATTGTGTTCAATTAACTTGGAAAGACGCTCCTCAAATAATTTTGTCGCATCAAATCCCATTTGTTTTGCTCGGTAATTCATTGCAGCTGCTTCAATCACTACAGAAATATTTCGTCCTGTTTTTACAGGTATACGAATTTGAGGAACCGCTATCCCAGCAATCTCAATCGTATCACCAGAATTTCCCAGTCGGTCAAACACCTTGTCAGTTTCAAAATTTTCAAGGTAGACTGCTAATTGCACTTCTGATGAATCTTTAACGGCACTTGCACCATATAGACTCATCACATCAATAATCCCAACTCCTCTAATTTCCAATAAATGACGAAGTATTTCTGCAGGCTCACCCCAAAGGGTAACATCATCTTTGGCAAAGACATCAACTCGGTCATCAGCCACCAATCGGTGTCCTCGTTTAACCAACTCTAGGCCCGTCTCACTTTTACCAATACCAGAATCACCTTGGATTAAAACCCCCATGCCATAGATATCCATCAGGACACCATGAACACTGGTACGTTGTGCCAATCGACTATCTAAATAAGAGGAGAGTTCCCCTGACAGTCGACTAGTTGCAGTTTTACTTCTACAAATTGCAATCTGTTTTTCCTTAGCAGCCTTATACATCTCTTCAGGAATTTCCAGACCACGGGCAACAATAACAACAGGCGTTTCTGGCTGGAACATCTCAGAAAGGACCTGGTAACGGTTATGAGCAGTCATTGCTGTCAAATAGGACCATTCCTTCATACCAATCAGTTGAATCCGTTCTGGGGCGTAATAATCAAAGTAGCCAGTCATTTCTAATCCTGGTCGGGTAATATCTGCAGTTGTAATCGGTTTTTTCAGGAGCTCTTCAGTACTATAAGCACATTCAATCCGCAGATTATCGACCAGATCTTTTACATAAACGGTCATTTGTTCCCTCACTTTCAGTTTTATTATATTATACCATAAGCTAGCGCTTGCAGGGGAAAGAAGTGGACTATATTAATAAAAGAATAAGTTTACTTACTTATTCAATTAAAGTCAATAAAAAACACTCATGCTATCAGATACACAATTCTAACAATTCTGTTATACTTTTATAGTAGAATTCTTTTTAAAAAGGAGATGAATATGGAACCCTTGTTTCTCACACCTGTAATGCACGAAAAAATTTGGGGTGGTCAACGCCTGAAAACCAACTACAACTACGATATTCCTAGTGAAAAGACTGGTGAATGTTGGGCTATATCTGCCCACCCAAACGGCGTAACAACTGTCTCAAATGGTCAATATAAAGGAAGAGGACTGGATGACCTCTATCAGAATGAAAAACATTTATTTGGCAATCCCACAGATAATGTCTTTCCATTATTAACCAAAATCCTTGATGCAGACGATTGGCTTAGCGTCCAAGTCCATCCCGATGATAGCTATGGCTTGGCTCACGAAGGTGAATTGGGCAAGACAGAATGTTGGTACATTTTAGAAGCCGAGGACGGAGCTGAAATCATTTATGGCCACAATGCCCAATCCAAAGAAGAACTCCGCCAGCAAATCGAAGCTGGAGATTGGGACAAGCTGTTGACCCATGTACCCGTCAAAAAAGGTGATTTCTTCTTTGTACCAAGCGGCACCATGCACGCCATCGGTAAAGGTATCATGATACTAGAAACCCAACAATCTAGCGATACAACCTACCGTGTCTATGACTTTGATCGCCGTGATGATGCAGGCAACCTCCGTGAACTACACATTGAAAAATCGATTGATGTGCTGACAATTGGTCCAGTTGCCAATTCAACACCTGCCAAGCTTAAAATCGATCATCTTGATTCGACCGTCTTAGTAGCAAATCCGTTTTTTACAGTCTATAAATGGGATATTCATCAAGAAATCAAAATGGAACAGACCGTTCCTTACCTGCTTGTCAGTGTCATCGAAGGGGAAGGTGCCATTCAAGTCGGTGAAACCAGCTATCCACTTCAAAAAGGTACCCACTTTATCTTACCAGCCAATGTAACATACTGGACCTTTACCGGACAACTAGAATTAATAGCTAGTCACGCAAACTAAATAAAATAAAAAAACTTGAGCATTAATACTAACTCAAGTTTTTTTAAGCCTACTATCTAAACTAAAATTTACGAATCTTCTCAGCATCCTTTATCTTACGCGGGCCAGTTCCATATTTCTCGGCATCCTTATCTTCCTTATATGGTAAGAAGTAAACTGCTGCTGCGTAAAGGGCGATTAACAAGATAAAAGATTTTCCAAATAGAAGACCTGCTATAAAGAGGGCTCGAACAAGCCATGCTTCCCATCCTAATTTATGAGCAATGCCAGCAAGAACGCCAGACACAACTTTTCCCTTTCTTACTCTATACAAATCAATTGACATCTTTTATTCCTTTCACATAAAAAGCACCTTGACCAGTCTGTGCTTTTATAAAGAGTAAATCATTTCCTGATTTTTCAAATTGATAAGGACTATTTTTCTTCTTTCGATTGACTACAACCTGTCCTGATTGAGACTCAATCTGACCTCGAATTCCCTGCCCCTTCCCTGTTTGTAAGGTGAAAGGCGCGTGTGCCAATTGCACATACAAATGTTGTGGGTAGCCACCGCAGGTTGTCAAGCGAATATCCTGTTGTTTTTTATCTCTTGAACTGCGGATAGAAATATCTTCAAACGGCAAGTAGTCTAACCGGGCATCTGCTTGACCAAGTTCTACAGCTAGTACTGACATCCATTCCTGGGGTAAGCTAATGGTCAAGTGACAGGCCAAACTACTGTTGAAATATAGTCCTTTCTTTTCAACATAAAGACGGGGGAGCTTGTCTTCTGGCGCATCTTGATTATAAACAATTTCTACGGTGATCTGTTCATTCTTAGACTTAGTCAGAGTCAGCCGCCCCTCGGATAATTTTAGAAAGAGTGATTCAATTCCATCAAATGAATAGGCCTGTTTCAGCTTTGAGGAAGCAAAGACCTTGAAACTTGGTAAGGTAAAATTCAATTTTGCTTTTTCTTCCACAAAAAGAAAGTCTGGTTCTTGATTCATTTCCTTAAAACAGGCGCGAGCCTCTTCCTTGGTCAAGACACCTTTTTCATATAACTCAATTAAGCGTTCTTCTCTCTTTTGCGTCATAGACTCACCTCAATTCCATACTAGTATACCATATTTCCCAACAAAAAAATCAGCCCAAGGACTGATTCTAGAAAACCAAGGTTTACCAAGGCAATTGATAGATTTTCTGAAAATGGATGAAAATTCTGCTTTGAAACCCAAAATTTAATTCTATTACTCAACTCTGAGCGTATAAAAATCATCACGCTTGGGAACTGCGGAAGTTGGTGGAGGTGGCAAGATTTAGACGTGGTTCTTTTCCCCAACCTTACGGAAATAGTGAGTGGTATGACGGTGACGGAGCAATGCCTTTTGTTCAAGTTGCAGATGTCACAGATGAAATGAATTTAGTAGGAGATACAAAACAAAAAATTAGTAGAAAAGCACAACCACTAAGTGTTTTTGCTGAGGAAGGTTCTGTACTAGTTACTTTACAAGGTAGTATTGGTCGTGTTGCTATTACCCAATATGGGGCTTTTATTGATAGGACGGTACTGATTTTTGAAAAATTTAACTTACCAGTTGATAATTTGTTTTGGGCTTATATAATTAAACAAAAATTTATTGAAGAAGCAAAGTGTGCCCCCGGTGGAACAATCAAAACAATTACCAAGGAAGTTCTTAGTGACTTTGATATAAAACTCCCCTCCCACCCCGAACAAGAAACCATCGGCACTTTTTTCTCCTCCCTGGACCGCCACATCACCCTTCATCAGCGTAAGCTTGACAAATTAAAGAGTGTAAAACAAGCGTATT
>ERZ650307.139-NODE-139-length-35954-cov-9.369258_pt1 | contig 35954 bp, 38 predicted proteins | sample MGYA00376243_ERZ650307 | MGnify/ENA primary metagenome ERZ650307 (study PRJEB26733, sample SAMN07839242) | wastewater metagenome | biome: urban; feature: artificial channel; material: waste water | place: USA: North Carolina | collected 2016-03-31 ... | reverse complement strand
AGTTCAACAAAACGGCCCCGCCACTTGGAAACCGTCTGCTGCGTGACCCGCAGGCGCGCTGCCACCACTTTGTTGTCCAAGCCCTCTGCGCAAGCGAGCACGATCCGCGCTCGCAGGGCCAAGGCCTGCGCTGTCTTGCGACGCTTGGTCAGCGCAATCAGTTGCTCTCGCTCCGTCGCGCCCAACACCAATGGAGTCTTTGGTCTTCCGCTCATGGCCACCTCGTCGTACAACACACTACACGACTGATCACCGTTAGGGAAAATAATTCAATGAATTTTTAACTCAGGACACTAGATCGGTGCGTTGGCTCCTGCCGTCATCCCAAGGAGCCAACCATGCTGAGCCCCAGCATCTCATCCGAGATCCGTACTTGCCCGCCGATCGGGATCCTGTCCGAAGGCATGCACGCCGAGCGGACGGCCTTCCAGGTCCTGCTTGAACGGCTGCAGGCTGGAAATGCGCACGTCGTTCCACCCGCGACTGCCGCGGCAATGCTCGATGACCCGGACGACAGGTCCCCCGTCGAATGGAGCGAGGAAGACATCGTGCTGCTGCACTGGCGGCTGCTCAAGGAGATCGGCCGACTGGCAGATCCCGAGACACCGCTCGAAGAGAAGTTCGACACGCTGCGCTGGGTGTTCACCGAGCGCGAGAAGGATCGCAAGCCATTCAGCTTCGTCTCCTGCCTTCGCGTGGTGGGCTGCAGCCCTTTGTCGCCCCTGCCGTATTGCGGCTTGGTCGACGTCGAGGAAGTCCGGGACGTCATCCGCTGTGCCATGCGCAGCTGGCTTCGCCAAACCCTGATGCGCTACCCGAGCTGGGTGCGTGAGGCCATCGTGGACCACCCCGAATGGATCGAGTCCCGTCTGGCCCGCAACCCTCAGTGGATCAACGAAGCGATCCGGCGCACCGCCCTCGAGGGCGATCTCTTCGCCTGACTGCTCCGGCCTGAAGCCCCAACCCCTGGGGCGCGCCCCGCCCCACCCTGCAACTTGAAAGGAGTCCGCCATGACCGAATGGAAGGACGTTCTCTGCCTCCTGGCGATCTTCGTGGCCTATGGGTTCGCCAGCCACCTGGACTACCAGGATGCCATCGCGATGGAAGAAGCCATGCGCGAGGACACGCCACCTCACTGCTCCGCGCCTGCGGGCGTGGCAGCGGAAGGCAAGCCGCCGCTTGCGGCCGACGCACGGACTGTCCGCCTCGGCGCCACGGCGGCGATTTCCCGTCCGGCCTGTGGGCCGGACAACGAATGAAGGGTCGAACCATGCACTATGCCGCACGCCACCCGAACCCGTCGGAGGCCTTGCTTCCCGTCAGGGCGCTGGACGACATCGAATACCTCGTCAAGGAAAGCGAAGTCGTGACCGGCCAGGCCGGCAGGGCCTTCGTCATTGCCGGTGCCGACCGGCTGATCTACCGCGTGCACTGGCACCCGCTGGGATTCAAGGTCGAGCGCCTGGACGTGCACGGCGACATCCTGGACAGTCGGCACCTGCTTCCCCGAGTTTCGAGCAGCACGGCCTGGCCCAGGCACTGGCCTGCGGCCAGCTGTTCACTGCATCGGTGTCCCTCGACATCGACGGCAGCGCCTGATTTTCGCTACTCGCCAGCGGGTCATCCCGCTGGGGACGGAGCCTTGGCCTCACAGGAGATCTCCATGAAGATCCAAATACGCATCAAGCAAGAAGGCATCCTGCGCCCTGAGCGCGGTGCCTTCGCCGACCGGCCCACGCCGGTCACCGACCTGGTGAAGAACACCCGGCAGGCAGGCGCGCGCCCCATCACGGCCGGCCACCACGCCGAAAAGCGGAAGCAGGAGGGAGACCGCCATGCTGAACGCTGAATACACCGCTCGCGTGGACGCCGTCAAACGTCGCGCGCACGGGCGCTGGACCGAGATTCTCGGTGCCATGGGGATCCACGAGCGCATGCTCAAACGCAAGCCCATGGCCTGCCCCGTGTGCCGCGACGGAGAGGACCGGTTCCAGTACACCGACAAATTCGGCGAAGGGAACTACCACTGCCGCAAGTGCGGTCCAGGCGGCGGCTTCAAGCTGCTGCAGGCCTGCAAGGGAATGGACTTCCACACCGCGCTGTGCGCCGTCGAGAAACTGCTGGGGGTTCTGCCTCCGGCCAGGCCGGCCGATGAGCCGACGCCGGACCGGATGAAGAAGCTTGCGCAGCGCATCTGGAACGAGGCGCGCCCCATCACCCTCGGCGACGAGGTGGACCGCTACCTGCGTGGCCGAGGACTCGCGCTCCGTAACTATCCGCCCTCGCTGCGCTTCCACCCCGCGCTGGGCTACTACCAGAAGGAGGGGGCAGCCAAGTCCCGCAAGGTCGCGGAATACCCCGCCATGCTGGCCAGCGTGCAGGACGCGCAGGGCGCGGTGACGCTGCACCGCACCTATCTGCGCGATGGCCGAAAGCTCGATGCGCCGGATGCAAAGAAGGTGCTGAGCAGTGGCTTTGCTGGTGCCGCCGTGCGGCTGGCCGAAGCGACCGACGACCTCGCGGTCTGCGAAGGCATCGAGACCGGCATCGCGGTGTTCCTGGCGACCGGCAGGCCCGTGTGGTGCGCACTCAGCGCAGGCAACCTCGAAAAGATCTGGATCCCCGAGACAGTCGTCAGCGTGGGCATCTACGGCGACAACGATGCCGACGGCGACTTCACCGGCCAAGCCAGCACCTACGCGCTCGCCCGCCGGCTCATGAGGGAGCCCTGTCACCGCGGTCGCCGCGAAGTGCGCCCGCATCTGCCCCGGCGCATCGGCTCCGACTGGGCCGACGTCTGGCGGCAGCGGCAGGAAGCCCTGCTGTTGCAGGCCGCGTGACCCTTGCTGGGATGGGCATCTCGCCCATCCCGCCTTTTCAACGCAGATTCGCCTCCCGCGCGTCTGCGCTGAAAAGGTGTCTCCCCTGGTCGCTGCCAGACCAGGCCGTTCACGCGGCGAAGGCAGCCTGGGAGTTCTGCGCGCAACCAGATTGCGCGATCGCGGGCCGGCTCACGCCGGTCCTTCATCAGCCCATGCGGGGATGCGCATCCCCGCCGGGGCTCTGCCGTCCCCGCTTCTTTCTCTCCGAAGGAGATTGTCATGAGAAGCGGACGTACCCTGTTGAATCTGGCCCAGGAGTTGGAGCGCCAGCTCGACACCAAGAAAGATCTGGTAGTGTCCTCGCCACTGGTGCGCCACAGCACCAGCGAAGGCGGCGGAACGACCCTCGTAGTCGAGGAGGCAAGCGGACCGGCAGCCTATGGCGTGACGCCGCTCGCGCGCCGGCAGCTCGCCGACAAGCTGAACATTCCGTATGCCTATTTCGAGCGCATGCGCGAGAACCAGCCGGCACTGCTGGACCGCAACGTCAACACCTGGCTGCAAAGCGAGCCCGACCGGCGCTTGCTGCGCACCCTCGACGGACAGGTACGTGCCGTGCTGTCCGACCGCTACCGGCGTCTGGACAACTACGACCTGGCCGTGCATGTCCTGCCCATCCTCAAGGGCCTGCCCGACCTCCGGTTCGAGTCCGTGGAGCTGACCGAGACGCGCATGTATATCAAGTGCGTCACGCCGCAGCTGAAGTTCGAGATGGCGCCCGGCGACATCGTGCAGGCAGGCATCGCTATCTCGAATTCCGAGGTGGGCCAGGGCACGCTGTCTGTGCAGCCGCTGCTTTACCGCCTGGTGTGCCGCAACGGCCTCATCGTCGCCGACCGCGCCCTGCGCAAGACGCACGTCGGCCGTTCGCTCACACAGGACGAAGAAGGCGTGACGGTCTACCAGGACGACACCCTGCAGGCCGACGACAAAGCGTTCTTCCTCAAGGTCCGCGACGTCGTGCAGGCAGCGGTGTCGGAAGTGACGTTCCGTCAAGCTGCGGCCAAGATGCAAAGGACCATGGGCATCAAGCTCGTCGGCGACCCGGTGCACAGCGTGGAGGTGCTGGCCCAGCGCTATACGCTCAACGAAGCGGAACGGTCAGGGGTGCTGCGCCACCTGGTGGCTGGGGGTGATCTGTCGGGCTACGGCCTGGTGAACGCGGTCACGCATTTCAGCCAGGAAGTCGAGGACTACGACCGGGCCACAGAGTTCGAGGTCCTGGGCGGCAAGCTCATCGAGTTGTCGGCATCCGAGTGGAAGCCGCTGGCCGAAGCCGCCTGAGAAACGTGTCGCGGCTGCAGGAGGGTCAATCCCTCCTGCAGCCCGCCATTGGCACAGAATGGCTTCCTTCAGAACACCTGCACGCTGATCCCGCCATGGACTTTGCCAAGCAGCTTGACGCCGGAACGCGCGGCTGCTGCCGCCCCTTTCCATTCATGATCCCGATAGGCCTTGTTGTCGCACTGAAGCACGATGCTCTTGTCAATTCGCTGCTCCACGCGGCGGATAAGAAGTTCGTCGTCGCGGGTGAATGCGTAGATGCCATTGCCTTCGATACGAGTGATGGCCGTTTTCACGAACACGATGTCCCCGGCCTTCAGGCGTGGTGCCATTTCGTCGCCAGGCACACGGACCGGAATTCCCAGTTCGCCCCTGCGGGCCAGCGAATCGGTGATCGCGCGAATGCAGTTGGCCATCTGGACCATGTGAGCGCAGCGAGCCGGATCGTGCCCTTCGCGATGAAGGGCCCCAATGATCTCGTCCGCGCTGCACCCCAGGCCGATGCACAGCCGAGCAAAGGATTCGAGGTCCGGTAACCCGGGCTCGCGTGCATCAAACCAGCGGCGCACGCTTTGCGCGGCTCGCTGCGTGATGCCGGCCACATAGGACACCTCCTTCGTGGCGGGTATGCCCATGGCGACCAGTCTGGCATGCAGACGATCACGCACACCAGGAACGAGGTCGAGATCGACCTCTGCGGCTTCGCGGCCTATGTGCCCAGCCCTGGCACGCAGGCCACCTTCAAGCCCTTTCATTCGCGGGGTAGGCGCGCGCCTCGTGGGGCAGCGCGCTGCAGTGGTTATGGGTGTCACGCTTGTCTCCTTGCCGATCGCAAATCGCGTGTTGTACTGCTACTTTTGTTACCGGATGTGCGCGAATGCGAAATCAATCTCCAAAGCTGCCATTTGTCGGTGGCAAGTCCTGCGGACTCTCCGCGCGCAGCTTGGGATGCGGGATTTCGCGCAAAGCGCAGCATATGCTGTATCCCCAAAAGCCCCCATCAACTCGCTCCGAGGACGTCGTGAAACATCGTTGAACCACACAACCGGGATATGAGGAACCGATCATGCGCCACCTGCATCTGTCCGATGTGCAATCCACCAACCTGCAATTGCTCCACGTGATCCTCGTGGGTGCGCAGCGAGACCTGGTGGAGACCTGCCGCAAATTCCATCTGCACGCCACCCAGGCCGAGCGCCTGCGTACGATGCAGCCGTCCGAGATCTGGTCTCTCGTGCATGCCGTCGGCGACACATCGCTGTTCGTGCCCAGGAACGACTTTCTCGCACTGGTCGATTCGCCGCCCGCATTGGCCGGCACGCTCGCCGCAGTGCGACCGCCTTTCCCTCCGTCGCTCCAACCAATCCAGGTGACCCGCTGAATGCCGGGCACCAAAATCAGCCAGCGCATGCGGATGCTGGCGCTGGCCCGAGACTGCGCCACGCTGGGAGCGCGCATCCGAACCATTCATCACCTCACCGGCCTGCGTCCGCGGGAGCTGTTGCATTTGCTTTTCAGCGGCCAGGCACTCCCGCCACGCGGCCGCGCACCGGATTCCCGTGAGTGGTATCACGGTGCGAACCTGCCGCACCGGATCGAAGCGTCCGTCATTGTCGCCAACTTCGGCCGGCTGCGCCAACTGGGGTGCCCTGCGGCCGAAGCCCTCGTGGAGGCGTACCGCTATTACCAGTCGATGCACCGGCAACCGTTGCGCATCAGCTTCGATCGCGCCTTCGACCTTGCTGCCCATACTGAAGGGCTATGGATCGCGAGGTCGGCGAGCTTCCAACTGGCATCGTGCCCCCGTTGTGGCAGCGAGTTCCTCGACACGCTGGGCGGCATGGATACGGCATCGCGCTCCTGCCCGTTCTGCCAATTGCTGGACCGGCATGGCCGGGATCCGAGATTGACCGCGTCCTATGTCGTGCCACCCCCAATCTCCGCGGACATCATCGTTCACCTCGCTCCAATTCGGGGTGCCGAGGGCGAAACCCCCGTCACTCCGGCCCCATTGCCAACGGCCAAGCCATAGCCATCCCTGAACAATGGATCTCCATCCGCCCGCACAGGCACGGAGATTCTTCGATGGCTCCAAGCCCTTCGCCACCAGGCACCGCAGCACATTCGTTCTCTTCCTCGGATCCCGGCTTCGAGGCGCTGCCGCTGGTCCCCGTTCTCGCGCTCCACCAAGGACTGCTGGCGCGCATCAAGCTGTGCTTCGGCGCGGACCGCGCCACCTTCGAGCGCGACCTGCTGCCGCTGATCCAAGGCTACGCGCGCTTTGTGCACCTGCTGCCCGCGACCGCCGGCAACTACTTCCATACGCCGGGTGGCCTGCTGCAACTGGGCCTGGAGACCGCCTTTTTCAGTCTGCAGGGAACCGATGCGCACATCTTCTCAGGTCGCTCGACGATCTCCGAGCGCCGCGAGCTGGAGCCGCGCTGGCGGATAGCAACCTTCATCGGCGGCCTGTGCTGCGAACTGCATCGGGTACTGTCGCACCTGATCGTGACCACCGCCGACGGCGAGGAATGGCCGGCATTCCTGGGAGGATTGGCACCGTGGCTCGAATCCCGGGGCGTGGACCGCTACTTCGTGCGTTGGCGCGCAAACGCGCGCGAGTCGCGTGGCCTGGGACTCTTCGCGCTGCCGCATGTCGTTCCGGCCACGGTGCTCCAGATGCTGGGCAGCAGCAACGCCGTCATCGTGCCGCAACTCATGGCCAGCATCGGCGGTATTCTGCAGTACCGCGAACACAACGTGCTCGACGAGCTTGTGCGCCGCTCGCTGGCGCTGGTGATCGACCGCAACCTGCTGGCCAGCGCCGACCGCTACGGCAAGCCTCAGTACGGCTCGCACCTCGAGCGCTACCTGGTGGATGCGCTGCGCCGCCTCGCGGCCGGCCACTCGGGCTGGACGGCCAACCGTGACAAAAGCCGCGTCTGGCTGGGGCCGGAAGGGCTCTTCCTGGTCTGGCCCGGCGCGGCCGAAGATGTGCTGGCTCTTCTCGAGAACGACCAACTCGTCGGTATCCCAAAATCTCCGCAGACCCTGTTGGAGCTGCTACTGGAGGCAGGCGTATTTGTGGCAGCCGAAGCGGCGCGACAAACCTGGACGATCCAGCCGCCAGGTGCCAAGGCACCCATGGAGGCCGTCAAGCTCACCAACTCCGCCATCCTGCTGGCAGGTCTTGAGCCGCCGCCTAGTGCACTGGAGGCCAGCCTTTTTCCAACACCATCTGACTCAAAGGCGCAGCACAACGCACCGCCGGCTGCAAAGGCCTTGCCAGCGGCCCCGGCCGCGCCCACGGTTGCACCATCTTCAGCATCGGGCGGATCGGCAATGCAGTTGTCGCTGATCGATCCCCCCGCCGAAAGCACGGCACATGATTCCCCTCCAACGATCGCAGGTCTGAACGAAACAGCGACTTCCACGGCGCCGGCCCAACCCTTGGCCCCCCGCCCCTCTGTCAAGTTGCTGGCGCCGCTCAGGCTGAACCCCGCCGTTCGCACAGCGCTTGTCGACATCCTGGCAGCCCTCGACGATGGCACGGAAGCACCGGACATCATCACCGAGGCCGAAGGCTTCTTCATTCCCCTGACGCGATTCGAGCATCGCGGGGTCCAGCCTGGCATCGCGATCCGCGCCCTCGACGATGCCCGGATGATTCTTCGCCCGCCCTCGGGCGGCCCGTCCGCGGTAACCCGCCAGATCCGCGATACCACGGTGCATGGCATCGTGCTCATGTCCACGCACGTTGAAGGCCTCGACCCGCATGCCTTCGCCCTTTCGGGCGCATCCGAAGCCCCTGGGGCGTCCGCCCTGCGCACGGGGCGCGGGAGCTAATGAAATGCTTGTCCGTCGCTACGAGATGCCCTGGCGCACCGCCTTCGAGGCGCACGCCGGCATGTCCTGGCTGGTCGCCGCCTGCTACTTCACGGGCGTGGCCGCTGCGGGAACGCTGCCGCTGCTTCCGTCTCTGGCGATCGCTGGCGCCTGCTCGACCATGGCGTTGCACCGCTTCGGCCAGGCCGTGCGCGTGCTGCGCCTGCGCGGTTCGCTGAGCGGCCGTCGCATCCAGGTCATCGGCCCGCGGCAGCTCGCCCGCCTGAGCGAAGACGCCGCCCAGGTGTTCCTCGGCTTCGGCTTCGAATGGCGTCCGGTGCATGCGCAGCGTCTGTACGAACTCTCGAAAGTGGACTACCGGGAGTTCACCGTCCCGCATTGGCTGCAGCGCCTGCTCGGCCAGGGGCATGCCGCCCAGCCCGACGCCGAGATCGGCCTGCCGTACATCCACGGAGTGGAGCCCGTCGAGCACCCGCTGCATCGGCCACTGCAGAACTTCGAAGGCGGAACCTTGCTGGTGGGCACCACGCAATCCGGCAAGGGCGTGGCGCTGGCCAACCTGATCACCCAGGCCGTGCGCCGCGGCGACGTCGTGATCGTGATCGACCCAAAGAACAGCCGTCGGCTCAAGCGCATCGTCGAGCGCGCCTGCGCGGACTACCGCGAGCCGGACACCTTCATGGAGTTCCACCCCGCCTTCCCCGACCGAGGCGTCCGGCTGGACTTCACGTTCAACTGGCAGAAGCCGACCGAGATCGCGTCGCGCATCCAGTCGATCATGCCGCCCGACACCGCGGGCGCCTTCTCGGCCTTCGGCTGGGATGCGGTGAACGTCGTGGTGCAGGGCCTCGTCGAACTCGAAGAGCGCCCCAACCTCATCAAGCTCACCAAGTACATCGAAGGCGGCATCGAGCCGGTCCTCGAGGCCTCGCTGCGGCGCTTCTACGAGCAGTTGCTCGGCAACGGCTGGCGCGACCAGCCCGAGATGCGCAAGCTGCTGCATGACGCACACAAGGGCAACATGCGCCGCCCTTCGGAAGCGGCCAGCGCCGACCTGATGGCCTTCGTCGCCTACTACGAGCACCACGTGGCCCAGAACCAGCGCAACAAGACGCTCGACGCCCAGGTCCGCACGTTTCGGCACAACAGGGAACACTACCAGAAGATCACGGCCAATCTGCTGCCGATCCTCTCGATGCTCACTTCGGGCGACCTGGGCCGCAGCCTGTCGCCCGACCCGTTCGATGCGGACGACGAACGCCCGATCATGAACTTCGAGAAGATCGAACGCGGCGGCCACGTCCTCTACATGTGTCTGGATTCGCTGCCGGATCCTTCGGTGGCCTCCGCCATCGGCGCGCTGGCCCTGGCCGACCAGGCCGCGCGCGCGGGCATGCGCTACAACCTCGGCACCTACCAGCGCATCTCGCTGTTCGTGGATGAAGTCTCGAACGTCATCAACCAGCCGCTGATCGAGATCCTCAACAAGGGCGCCGAGGGCGGCATCTTCACGACCTGCGCGATGCAGACCCTGGCCGACCTGGCCAAGCGCCTCGGCAGCGAGGACGCTGCGCGCATGGCGGTCGGAAACCTGAACAACCTGATCGCCCTGCGCACCAAAGACCGGCCGACGCAGGACTTCGTCACCGAGACCTTCGGCAAGACCGCCATCCATACGGTGCGCGTCGGCCTGAGCCACGGCGCCGACGCGCACCTGGGAGACTTCTCATCGAGCTATTCGACGCAACTCACAGAGAGCTTCGAGGAGGTGGTGCCCGCCGAGGTACTGGGCAAGCTGCCCAATCTGCAGTACTTCGCATCGGTATCGGGCGGACGCATCATCAAGGGCCGCTTCCCGATCATCGACCCCGATCTTGACGCCGACGTTCATACTGAAGAGGTCGCGGCATGATCCGTGCCGTCGCAGTCGTCTCCCTGGTAATGCTGCTCGTGCTGGTGCTCTACGTACCCTCGGCGCATCCGCCGGTGCGCTTCCTGGGGCAGCTGCGCAGCGAGCACGAAGCGGCCGTCGCGTTCTGGGGACCGCAGCCGGCCCATCGGATGCTGGATCGCGCAATGCGCCTGCAGTCGGATGCGGCGCAAGCCAGTCCGCTGCCAGCGGCCCGCGACATGCCCCGAACGCCCGGCATCAACGGCGCGGTGGCGGTCGAGATGGCCACGGTCAACCAGCGCCTGTTCGACAACCCTTACTTCCGTTCGGTGGACGCCCTGCTCATGCTCGCGAGCTATCGCCTGTCGAGCCTGCTCGAATGGCTGCCCTGGCTGCTCCCCCTGGTGCTGGTCGCGGCCACCGACGGCGCGCTGGTGCGCGTCATCCGGTCCAAGGAATTCCTGCAGCACGACCCCGAGATGTTCGCCGTGTGGTGCTCGCTGCTGATCATCACCGCCTGCTCCACCATCGTCGCCTTCGTGTTGCCGGTGCACCTGCATCCGGCATCGTTGGCCGGGTTTCCCATCGCAATGGCCGTGCTGCTCGGCCGCGCCATCGCTCATTTCCACCGACGCGCCTGAGCCGGGGGAACCCGCTACAACTCCGCCTCTGCCATCAGTTCGGTGACCGTCATGTCCATCGCGCGCGCAATGCGAACGATGGAGACGAGGCCGGGATTCTGGACTCCGCGCTCGATGCTGCTCATGTAGGAACGGTCCACGGCGCTGACGTGCGCGAGATCCTCCTGGGAGATGCCTCGCGCGCGCCGGCTTCGGCGAATGGCATCGCCCAGTGCAGTGAGCACAGGGTCGTGGGCGTGCCGTGGCGAGGAAATAGGCATTCCCGCATAGTGGATTTATGATGGCAATCGCACCACGGACGATCACCCACAGAATTTTCAGCAGATCTTCCTGGCGCATGGGTTTCATCCTCGAACCACACCACCCTTGCGAAGGCCCAAGCATGAACACTGCCGGCATCGGCCGCCTACGGGAACTGGCCGAAACCATTGCCGTCGTTTCGCTATCGCACCTGTTGCCCACTACACGCGCGAAACTGCAGACCAACGCGCTTTCCGTGAACGCCTATCCCACCGAATTCGGCGGACTGGTCCATGTAGGCACTGCGCCGCACCGTGCGCCGGTCGAGCACGACCTGGCCCTGATCAGCGAATTGGCGGCGCAGGCGGGAGTCGAATGGCTGCTCTTCGATGCCGAGGCCCCAACCCTCGACGAGCTTCCGCTGTACGCGCCGCAACTGCCCGAAGCCTGACGCGCGCGGAGCCTCGCGTGCCGGACACCATCCGCCTTCACGCCCCGGCCTGTCCGGGCGCCTTGGGACGCTGATCGCGAAACACCCCTCAGAAGAGCGGCATTGCGAGGCGACGTTCGCGCCGCCCGCTCATACCCTACGTCCATGCGCTCATGAGCGTGTTCATTGCACTCCGGGACACGAGGACCGACGCCATGCTGACTGCCATGCCGAACATTCACCTTCCAGACCTGCCATCCGCGGGCGGGATTGACGCCACCGACGTGGTCGAAACCCGCCTGTGGACGGAAGAACACAACTGGCTGTATGCGCTGCTGCGCAGCGGCGACAACGTATCGCCCACGTTCCGCATCCCGGATCTGCTCAGTGCCTGCGTGGCCATCGTCTTCACCCGCGGCGACGCCGCCGAGCGCATTTTCGGATTTCTCGGAACGGATCTGGTCATGCGCTCGCCGACCACGCCGCGCCGACGCGAATCACTGTGGCGATCCCAGTACGAGTTGCTCCATGACCTGCAATGTTCCCCGGTGAACAGGCATCCGAACCCCAAGTTCGGACTCGACCAGATCACCACCGCCTGCGTAGCCCTGTGCCAGCAGGACGATCCATCCGGCGCGGCCGTACTCGGCCAGGCGCGCCGCAACATGGTGGAGCGCCATCTGGTCCAACGCGCGCCGCAACAGCGGCGCTGACCCTGCGGCGTCACGCCGCCCACCCGCACCGACCCGAACGGGCCACGGCTCCCGCCAGCCGCCTCCACGGCCCCACCCGCACTAGACCCTGACCGGCACTGCCGGTCCCCACCCCGCGCCCGCCCTGCGCTCGTCCAGTGGCGGATTGGTCCTGAACACCTTCGGGGGGCTTCGATGCGTCCGGTTGTCGTTTTCGTGTGGTCGATCACGTGTGCCATGCCGGTGCTGGCGACACCGTGCTGGGACACCGTGGCCCAGCGCTACGGCGTGGCGCCGGAGTTGCTCTATGCCATTGCACGCACCGAGTCGAACCTGAACCCGAAGGCGGTGAACCGCGCACATGCGCAACGCACCGGCAGCTACGACATCGGACTGATGCAGATCAACAGCCGGCACCTGCCCAAGCTCGCCGGCTTCGGCATCCGCGAGGCCGATCTCTACGACCCCTGCATCAACCTGCAGGTGGGCGCCTGGCTCATGGCTGACAGCTTCGCCCGCCACGGCATCACCTGGAATGCCGTGGGTGCCTACAACGCCGCTTGCAGCCAGCTCAAGGGCGAGGCCTGCACCAAGGCGCGCGCCACCTACGCCTGGAAGGTGTACCGGCACCTGCCGGCGGTACGTCAGAACCGCACGCCGCTGGCCGCCTGGCCGACCGCCACCACGGTTCCGTCGCAGCGCCGCGACCTGCACGTGAGGGTCGCGCCATGACGCGCAGGACGCACATGCCAGCGTGGCGCCCCAGCGCCGCAGCGTCATGCCTGGCCATCGCGGCGTGCGCGGCGACACCGCCCGCGCCGGTCGCTCCGCCCGCACCGGCAACGCCCATCGCACGGGCACAGCTGGCGCAGCGGGGACATGGCGACGGAGCGGCATTCGCACTGTGCCGCGGCGACGCCTGCCCGCAGCGCACGCCCAAGACCCTGGCACCGGCCGCTGTGCAATCCACAGCCCCGGCCGCGTCGGCAACGCCCGCCTTGCCGAGAAGTGCCGACGTCGAGCTCGAAGAGAGTACTCCGCCGCCCATCGCTTCGGTCCCCGCCAAGGCACCAGAGCCGCCGGCCTTCGAGCAGGTCTCCGTGCACTTCCCGTTCGCAAGCGCGCAGCTGGGGCCGAGCGCCCGCGCGGCGCTGCGCGAGGTAGCGCCGCGGCTGGCCCAGGCGAGCGAGATCACGCTCAGCGGCCGTACCGACAGCACCGGCCCTGCGGCCACGAACGACGGCCTCGCCAAGGCCCGCGCTCAGGCGGTACTGCGCCAACTTCTGGCTCTGTCGCCCGCCATCGCGCCGCGCGTGAGCGTCGACGCGCAAGGCGCGTGCTGTTACGCCGAATCCAACGACAGCCCGGCCGGCCGGGCGAACAACCGCCGCGTCGAGATCCGCTACCGCATCGACGGCCACGACCCGCCCTGAGCGGCAGACAGCCTTCACCAGCACTGGACCCCGGTCCGCCACCCCGCCCACGCGCCAACCCGTACCGACACCCGATCCCACCCGTCGTCTCGTCCTTTTCGCTGGAGCACTTTCATGAGCACTGCCATCCTGTCCACTCCCATCCCGGCCGCTCTGCGCTCGCCCACGCGCAAGCTCGCCGGCTTCCTCTGCCTGATGGTCATCGCCTTCGTTGGCCTGGCCCTCGCCTTCCCGAGCCACGCACTGGACCTCGTGGCCTTCACGGGCATCACCGGTCCGTTGACCTCGGCACTCACGCAAATCGCCGATCTGGGGCCCGGCATCAAGGCCCTGGTCGGCTTCGTCGGCTTCGTCGTCGCGCTCATCTCGCTGTCCGCGCTGCGCAATTTCGGGCCCGTGCTTTTTTATGTCGGCCTGGCCATTTTTGCGGCGGTGGGCTTGGTGATCGCCGGCGCGATCATGGGCGCGGTCGTCTGAGCCCCGGCGCGTCGAAATCCCGGAGGCCCACATGCAAGCGGACACCTACATCCCGCGGCGTCTGGACGATCAATGGAAGATCGGCTTCTGGGACGTCGACGTCGCCGCGCCCATCGTCCTGGCGTTCTTCATCGGCTACCTGTCCTCGAGCAAGGCGGCATTCGCAGCCTGCATGGCCGCAGGCATCGCCGTCTCGCGCTGGATCTCGCGCCTGAAGGCGGACAAGCACCCCGCCTTCGCGCTGCACTGGCTCTACTGGCATTTGCCGACGAACCCCGCGACGTCGATGCGCGCGACGCCGCCGTCGCACATCCGCCGCATGGTGGGCTGAGCCGGAGCACCGCCATGGACTTCGACCGACTCAGCGGCGACCTCAAGGACCTGCGCCGGCGCAACCGCGGCCTTGCCCTGGCCGTCGGGGCGCTGGCCACGGGCGTGGTGCTCGCGCTCATCGTCATCCTCAACCTGTTGGGCACGGTGCGCACGGTGATCGTGCCGCCATCGCTCAACAAGACCTTCTGGGTCAGCGGCGACAAGGCATCGAGCGAGTACCTGGAGCAGATGGGCAGCTTCGTTGCCTGGCTGATCCTGGATGTCACTCCCAGCACGATCGACTGGAAGAAGGACATCCTGCTCGGCTACGTCGATCCGGCCCAGTACGGCGCGCTCAAGACGCGCCAGGAAGTAGAGGCCGAGCGCCTCAAGCGCATCAACGCCACCACGGCCTTCGCGCCGCAGCAGCTCGTGTCCAGCGAGGACACGCAGTCCCTGGTCGTGCGGGGACGCCTGCGCACCCTCGTCAACGGCTACGAGACCGCGAACGACCTCAAAGCCTACCGCATCGACTTCGGCCACGCCGGAGCCCGCATGCACGTCATCGGATTCAAGGAGGTGCCCTATGCGGTCAAGTGACATCGCATGCACGCCGCCACGCCTGGTCGGCCCCGCGCCCACCGGACCCCGGCCCGCCCCGACCAGGCTCGCGAAACTGCCTCCCTTGCACAGCGCACCGTCGCGCCAGCGCTGGGATAGCCTGTCCCCGGCGGCACGCCGCATCCTCGCCGTCACGGCCCTGTCCTTCGGCCTGCAGGCGCATGCGCTGCAGGTCGTGGAGGCCAGTGACGGTGTGGCCGTCGAGGCCATCGCTTCCCTGAAAGAGCCCACGCGCATCCGCATCGAGGGCACGCCGATCACGGACGTGTTCGGCAACATCTATTCGAGCCATTGCGGCGGCTCCCCCTTGCCGGCCGCTGCGGCATCCCCCGGGGTGCCCTCCACCACGCCCGGCCCGGCCACGCCGGCCGCCCTGACGTCCCCCGCGGTCAACCCGGCCGGCGACGTCATCGTCGAGTGCGACCGCGACAAGGGCGAGGTCTACATCCGCCCGGTCGGCGATGCAACGCGGCCGATCAACCTTTTCGTGTCTTCGGCCAGCGCCACCTACACGCTGCTGCTGCGGCGCTCCGACACGCCGGCCGACACCATCGTCATCCGCGACAAGACGCCGCGCGCGCTACGCCCGGCCACGCCCGACGCGGCGCCCTCCGGCCCGGCCCCCAGCCATGTGCGCACGATGAAGGCGCTGCTGGTGGCGATGGCCTCGGATCGCGTGCCGCCGGATGTCCGGGTCGAAGAAACATCGCGTTCCATCCAGCTTTGGGCCGAGGCGCGCTTCACGCTGCTGCGCCTGTACGAGGGCCGCGGACTCACCGGCGAAAAATACACGCTGCAGAACGTCGGCACGGCCCCGATGGTGCTCGCCGAGCAGGAGTTCGACCGTCCGGACAGCCGTGCCGGCGGCGCGGTCGCCGGTATCGCGATCGAGCACCACAACCTGCGTCCGGGCGAGACCACCAGCATCTACGTGATCCGGCGGGGAGGCACGCGATGAGCACGCCCTCCATGCCACCGGGCGGGCGCCCGCCCGGCTATGCCGTGCGCGGGCTGCTGGATCGCCTCTCGCCGCGCCAGCGTCAGTACGCCCTGCTGGCCGCCATCCTGGGCGGCGGCATCGGCCTGCTGTGGCTGATCTTCAGCTTCTCCGCCACGAACCACCAGCCGCACGGGCGGGCCGCCCCAACGCAGCCCGGCGACGTCACCAACATCGGCGTCCTGCCGCCCGGCGGCCAGGTGAATCCGGTGGACCAGTGGGTCGGTACCGCGGGCCGAAAGCTGGCCCAGTACGAAACCGAGCGCGAGGAACAGAGCCGGCTCAACAAGGAGCGGCAGGCCTTCGAGGGAAGAACGATGCAGCGTTTCGCCGAACTGGAGCAACGCCTGACCGCGAGCCAGCAGGCAGCCGCGCCGAAGCCCGCCGCACCGCCGCCACCGACCCCCACAGCTCCGGACCCGAGCCCCACGGCCATGCCGCCCGCGGCTAGCCTGCCGCCAGCGCCGCCGCCCACCGCCAGCGGCTTGGGTGCGATACCGGCCGGACCGCCCCACCTGCAGCCGCCCGCACCGCCAGCACCGCCGACGCCCGTGATCTCCCGGATAACACTGGCAGAGCGCGCCCGCCCGCCCGCCGGTGGCGATGGCACCGCCGCGCGGGACGGCCCACCTGCGTCGGCCACCACGCCCAAGACGGTCTCGACCTTCCTGCCCGTCAGCTTCACGCGCGGCATCCTGCTCGGCGGCCTGGACGCCCCCACTGGCGGGCAGTCGCAATCGAATCCGCACCCGGTGCTGATCCGGCTCTCCGACAACAGCGTCCTGCCCAACCAGTTCCGCGGCGAGTACCGCGAGTGCTTCATCATCGCGGCCGGCTACGGCGATATCAGCTCCGAGCGCGCCTACCTGCGCACCGAGAACCTGTCGTGCGTGCGCGCCGACGGCGCGACGCTCGAAGTGCGCATCCAGGGCAGCGTCTACGGCGAGGACGGCAAAGTCGGGATGCGCGGCAGGCTGGTGACCAAACAGGGGCAGATGCTGGCGAATGCGCTCCTGGCCGGGGTGGTCAGCGGCATCGGGCAGGGTCTGTCTACCGCCAACACCACCTACAGCACCTCGGCCCTCGGGACCATCGCGAGCGCGGACGGCAATGCCGACGCCTACCGGGCGGGCCTCGGGCAAGGCGTGGGCAAGGCCCTGGACCGCCTGGCCCAGTACTACATCAAGCTGGCCGAGAACACCTTTCCGGTCATCGAGGTCGACGCCGGCCGGCAGATCGACGTGGTGATCACCAAGGGCGTGCGCATCGACGTGCCGATGACCGCCATGGCCGGGCAGGCCACCCGCCGCTCCCCTTCCCCCGAAACCCGCTACCTGGAGGCCACCGATGATGGCAACTACTGACCCCGTGCGCGCGCGGCGCCCTCGTTTCGCCGCAAGGCTTCTCCCTGCGGCGCTGTGCGCGGTGCTGCTGGCCGCCGCCACCCCCGGCCAAGCCACGACGCCCGACGAAACCCGCCTGCTCGGCGCGCTGCGCAAGGCCCATCCCGGCACCCAGTTCACCGAGGTGGCACGCACCGAGGTCGAGGGCCTCTATGAGGTCTGGATGAATGGCAACGTGGCCTACGTCACGGCCGCCAACCCGCGCTTCTTCGTCTTCGGCCGCCTCTTCGATACGGCCAACATGCGCGACATCACGGGCCCCAGGATCGCACAGCGCAGCGCTGCCCAAGGTGCTCAACTCCAGTCGGAGTCGACGTCGGCAGCACCCGTCTCGATCGACCAGTTGCCGCTGAACGACGCGATCAAGACCGTGCGCGGCAATGGCCAGCGCAAGGTCGCGGTCTTCAGCGATCCGAACTGCATCTACTGCAAGCAGCTGGAGCCCGAGCTCGCTGGCATCGACAACGTCACTGTCTACACCTTCCTCGTGCCCTTCCAGGGCGAGGCCCGGCCGGTCGCGATCTGGTGCTCCGCCGACCGCGAGCGCGCCTGGCGGCAATGGATGCTGCAAGCGGACGCGAGTCTGCAGCAGCCGACTGCAAGCTGCGAGCACCCGATCGCGCGCAACCTCGAACTGGCACGCAGGCTCGGGGTGCAGGGAACACCCACGCTGATCTGGACCGACGGCACGCGCACCGACGGCTACGTCGGCCGCCAGGTGCTGGAGGCCCGGCTCGCCGAAGCCGCCAAGTCCGCATCCAAGCCTGCCAGCACGGGGAAACGGCCATGAGCACGACAACGCTGCGCCTCTGCGCCATGGCCCTGCTCTTGCCGCTGGCCGCCTGCGTCAACATGTCTGGGCTCAGCGGCGGGTCCAAATACGCCTGCGCGGCGCCCGAGGGCGTGGCCTGCGACTCGGTGTCGGGCACCTACGCCAACGCGCTGCACGAGAACCTTCCCAGCCAGCGGACGTCGGGCACCGCCGCGGGCGATGCAGCGGCGCCGTCGAGGAGCGCGGTGCCCGTCGCACCGGCCCCGGCCCGTCAGCCGCTCGCGGCTCCCACAGCCGCGAATGCGTTGGCCGGCACCGGCGACGCGCCCGCCCTGGCGCTGCGCTCCCAGGCCCGTGTCCTGCGGCTGTGGACCAAGCCCTGGGAGGACGCCGACGGCGACCTGTGGGACCAGGGCTACGTCTACGTCCAGGTGGACACCGGGCGCTGGCAGATCGACCACGTCCGCCAGCGCATCCGCGACCAGTACGCGCCGCTGCGCCCACCGCCCGCGGCCCCCTCCCCCGCCCCATCCTCGTCCGGCCAGGCACCCACCGAGACCGACGCGCCCGCCCCCTCCGAGGGCGCGGTGCAGCGGCCCACGTCCCTCAATCCCTTCCCTTCGCTCAGTCGGCCCCCGGCGGGCCTGGGCACCCATCCGCAGTGAGGCCACCATGCGCATACCCTCCACCGAAGCCCCGTCCGGCGAGTTCCGCGCGGCGCCGCTGTTCCCCTTCGCACTGCCAGCGGACACACCGGCCGAACAGTTCGCTGGCTGGCTGCCCTACTCGGCCTACCTCGCCGAAGAGAAGCTCTTCGTGAACCGCGACGGCATGGGCTTCCTTCTGGAAGTGATGCCGCAGTCGGGCGCCGACGAGCGCATGGCCGAGGTGCTGGTCTCGCTCTACGCCAACTGCCCGCCGGACACCGGCCTGCAGTTCCACTTGTTCGCCTCGCCGCACATCCGCCACCAGTTGCGCCAGTACACCAACCTGCGCGTGGAGGACGAGGACCAGGCCGAGAAGGCCCGCCCCTTCGGGCGGCCCGTGCCCAACGAGAACCTGTTCCGCAAGCTCGCTCGACAGCGCGTGCAGCACCTGCTGCGCGGCACGCAGACCTCGCTCACCGCGGGCTTCCACTACACCTTGCGGGACTTCCGGCTGATGCTGAGCGTGTCCTTCCCCGGCGATGCGGCGGATCTGAACAGCCGCGAGGCGCTGCTGACGCTGCGCGACTCGATGGCCGCCACGCTGCGCGCGGCCATGCTGCCCAACCGCGTGTGCGACGCGGCCGACCTCATCAACTGGTGCGCCCTCTTCACGAACCCCGACCGGATCGCGCACTCGGACGCGGAAGACCTGCAGTTCGATGACGATCGGTGGCTGCACTACGACGATGGCCGGGAGATTCGGGACCAGATCGTGGACTTCGACACCATCCAGGATCCGCATCCCTCCGGCATCACCCTATGGAAGGAAACCAGCGCCGAGGTGCTGGAAGCGCGCTTCTACTCGATCAAGAGTTTCCCGGAGAAATTCGCGTTATGGCAGATGGGCTCGCTGATCGGCGACCTCATGCAGCCGGCGCTGCAGTACAGCGCGCCCTTCCTCATCACGCTGGGCGTGCACATCCTGGACCCCAACGCCACCAAGTCCGTCGTCACCGCGAACCACGTGCGCGCCACCCAGAACGCCAAAAGCAAGATGGCGGATGTGATGCCGGATGTGAGGAAGAAGCTCGACGACTGGTCCGCCGCGGCGAACGCCATCGACACCGGCGGCAGCCTCGTCAGTCTGTACCACCAGCTCGCGATCTTCACCCACCCGGACAAGTCCGCCTCGGCGCACGAGGCCGCCAACGCGATCTGGCGCGCACGGGGTTTTCAGCTCAATTCCGACGCCTACATGCACAGGCAGGCCTTGCTCGCGAGCCTGCCCATGACGCTGACGCCGAGGATGCACAAGGACCTGGGCAAGATGCGCCGCGTCACGCGCAAGACCATGTCGAACGCGATCCACATGGCGCCGCTCATTGCGGAGTGGCGCGGCACGCGCACGCCGGCGCTGGTCTTCGGCGGCCGTCGCGGCCAGGTCATGACGCTCGACCTCTACGACAACGATCTCGGGAACTACAACTTCGCCATCATCGGCGCCCCCGGCAGCGGCAAATCGGTGCTGATGAACGAGCTGGCCTGGTCCTACCGCGCGATCGGCGCGAAGGTCTGGATGCTGGACCTGGGCCGCAGCTTCGAGAAGCTCTGCAGGAAAGCGCAGGGCACCTACATCGAGTTCCGCGCGGATTCCAACATCTGCCTGAACCCGTTCACGATCGTGCGCGACATCAACGAAGACATCGACATGCTCGTGCCGGGCATCGCCAAGATGTGCTCGATGCAGCATACGCTGGAGGAGGTGCAGTACAAGGCCATCTCCGCCATGGTGCTCAAGCTCTGGCGCGAACATGGCCCGGACCTCACGATCACCGGCGTGCGCGACGCCTTCAAGACCGGGACCATCGAGGAACTTGGCGTCAACGGTGACCAGCGCATACGGGACCTGGCGATCATGCTCAACCCTTACGCCAAGGGTGGGCAGTACGAGCGCTTCTTCGAGGGCCGGTCCAACGTCGATTTCAGCAACGATTTCATAGTCGTCGAGAATGAGGAACTCAAGCGCCGGCCCGACCTGCACGCGGTGGTCAACATCCTTCTGTTGCACCAGATCACCGGGGAGATGTACCTCACGCGCAACCGGCGCAAGGTGCTTTTCATCGACGAGCTGAAACAGCAGTTGGGGGACATCGGCGCCGACGATCCCGTCAAGGCGGCCGTGGTGGAGGAGGCAGCACGCCGTGCGCGCAAGTACGGGGGCGCGCTCGGCACTGCTACCCAAAGCGCCGACGACTACTACGGCAGCGCCCAGATGGAAGCGGCGTTCAACTGTTCCGACTGGGTGTTCCTGCTGCGGCAGAAGCCCGAATCCATCGAGATGCTCGACCGCAAGGGGCGCCTGTCCATGGACGAGCCGAAGAAGCGACTGCTCAACTCGCTGCGCACCGAGGCCGGCGCTTTTTCCGAACTCTACATTTCCTCGCCCGTCGGCGAGGGTGTCGCCCGCAACATCCTCGACCCGGCGACCCATCTGCTGTTCTCCAACAAGCTGGAGGACAACGCCCCGATTGACGAACTGCGCGCCCAGGGCCTGTCGATCGACGAGGCCATCACCGAGCTGCTGCGGCAGCGGGGGTACGCGCTATGAGGGCGCTCCTGCTGCATGCGCTCGTCGCCGCGCTACTCGCCGCTGCCGGCATCGCGGCCTACGACCGCTGGGTGCTGCGGCCCACGCTCGTCGTCGGCGTGGTGGACCTGTCGGAGGTCTACCGCGCCAAGGAAGCCGAGTTCACGCAGATGCTCACAAGCACCGGCACCGAGGCCGAACGCGAACAGGCGCTCGCACTGGCTCGCCGCTTCTCGCAGCGCCTGCCCGCGGCGCTGGAGGAACTGCCGCGCGAGTGCGGCTGCCTGGTGGTGATCAAGAGCGCGATCGCCGGTGCGCCGAACAGCCGCGATCTCACGCCGGTGCTACGCAGAAAGGTAGACCAGCCATGACCGAACCCGTCTCCACCAATGCGGCCATCCAGGCGTCTGGCTGGTGGCGCCTCCACGTCCGATCCTTCGCGGAGTTCCTGCGCCACATGCGGCGGCGCTGGTACCTGTACCTGCCGGTACTCGCGATCTGGGGCTTCGCCTACGTGCGCCTGTTCGTCGACCCAACGCCGCGCGTGCCGCTGCTCGTGAACTGGACACCAAGCCTGCCGTACCACGTGGCGCTGATGCAGTTCCAGCAGAGGCCCGTGCGGCGCGGCGACCTGATCGTCTTCGCTTTTGCTGGCGAGGCACAGGCGCACTACCGCGGCCTGCGCGGCCAGCCTTTCTTCAAGCGGGTGCGCGGCGTTCCCGGCGATGTGGTCACGGTCTCGGACCGCACGGTCTTCGTCAACGGCGAAGCCGTGGGCCGGACCAAGACCCACGCCTACGACGGCCATCCGCTCGCGCCCATCGCCCCGGTGGTGATCCCGCCGGGCCACTACTACGTCCAGGGCATCGGGCTCCACAGCTTCGACTCGCGCTATGCCGAGAGCGGACTGGTGCGCGATGGGCAGGTGCTGGGCATCGTCCAGCCGATCTTCTGAGGAGTCGGACCATGCCCCGTAAATCCAGCATCGCCCCCCGCGTGGGCGCCAGCCTCGGCCTCCTGCTGGCTATTCTGGCGGCGGCCTCGAATCCCGGGCGGGCGCAGACCAGCCCGGCCTTCGGTCCGGTGAGCACGCCTTCCACGGCCGCGCCCGCCGATGACATGCCGCTGGCCGACTACCTCGGCCTGCTGCGGCAGATCGCCCCGGCCGCCGAGCAGGGAGCCCGCACCTACCTCGCCGCCGCGCAACTGCGCTGCGGCCGCGCGCCGACCACGACCGAGCTGCGGCAGGCCCTGTCCGAGGGTGACGGCCACCCGGCGCTGATGGGGCTGATTCGCGCCGCCCACCAGCAAAACAAGGCGGCGCGGGACCGGTGGATCGCACAGATCCCGTGCCCGCGGGGAGCTGCGCGATGAAGCGCACCGCCTCTTTCGCCATCGCCCTGCTGGCCGGGACCGGCCTGCCCACGCTCGCCACCGACCTCGGCACCCTGGGGCCGACCTACGAGATCGCCGAGCCCCACCTTCTTCGCATGATCGAGGAGCGCCTGCGGGACAAGGAACGCTCGGGCGAACTGGCCCGCATCGAGCAAGAGGCGCGCGCCCGCGGCACCGACATCGTCAGGAATCCCGTGCCGGTAGCCAGCGTGCGGACCACCGCCACGCCGCGCACCTTCTACTTCAACCCCACGTACACGCTCGACCGCAACCTCCTGGGCGCCCAGGGCGAGCTGCTGTTCGCCGCGGGCACAAAGGCCAATCCGCTGGACATCGTGTCCCTCTCGCGCCACCTGCTGTTCTTCGACGCACGCGACAGCCGCCAAGTCCGCCGCGCACGCGAGCTGATGACGCACTACCAGGGCAAGGTGAAGCCGATCCTGACCGGCGGCTCCTACCTGGATCTCATGAAGTCCTGGCGCGTCCCCGTCTACTACGACCAGCAGGGGATGCTCACGCGGCGCCTGGGCATCACACAGGTGCCCGCCCTCGTCTCGCAGGAGGGCAAGCGGCTGCGCATCGACGAAATGGAGGTGACGCAATGAAGCGCCCCTGGTTCACCTCCTTGCTCCGATGGCTGTCCGGACTGGCCCTGGCTGCAGGCGGCGCTGCCGCAAGCGCGACCACCTGCACCGGCAAGTTCCCCAACCCCATCACGGACATCTGCTGGAGCTGCATCCTGCCGCTGAGCATCGGCAGCGCCCGCATCGGCGACTTCGGTTCGCAGGAAGACATCGAAAACCCCGGCAGCCCGCTGTGCACCTGCGGCGTCAACCCGGTGATCGGCCTGTCGGTCGGCTTCTGGGAGCCGGCCCGGCACGTCGAGGCCGTGCGCAAGCCCTTCTGCCTGACCTCGCTCGGCGGCATCGACCTCAATCCCGGCATCCCGGCACCCGAGGCCGCGCGATTCACACGGTCCGAGGGCGATGGCGATGGTGGCAGTTTCTACCAGGCCCATTTCTACGTGAACCCCGTCCTCTACTACCTGGAGGTGGTCACCGATTTCCCCTGCCTGGAAAAGGGCAGCTTCGACCTGGCCTACCTCACGGAGGTCGACCCGCTCTGGGCCGACGACGAACTCACGCTGATCATCAACCCGGACGCCGTGCTGTTCGCCAATCCGGTGGCCATCGCGGCCTGCGCTGCCGACTGCGTGGCGGCCTCGCTTGGCTTCGGGATCCGGGAGATGTTCTGGTGCGCCGGCTGCCAGGGCGGCCTTTATCCCATGAACGGCCATGTTCCGTACCACTTGGGCGGCGTGCGCACCGCCGCGCTGATGGCACAGCGGCTGACGGCCAAGATGCACCGCGAGCTGATCGCCTGGGGCTGGCACGGCACACCCGGCCTGTGCGGACCGTACTTCCTGCCCGTCATGGACAAGGCCGCCTACAAGACCCAGCTCACCCATCCAATCCCGGCCACGTCAAAGGAAACCGGCAAGTGCTGCCAGCCTTTCGGCCGCCAGACCGTCACCTGGAGCGCTGGCAAGGAGTACCCGGTACGAGGCGAGGACTTCAGCTTCATCTTGTTCAGAAAGAGGAACTGCTGTGTGGGCTACTGACCTTCTCTCGCGACACCGGATCGCCTCGGCCTTGGCGCTGGCGCTGCACGCGACGGCGGCAACGGCCGCCGGACCCGACATCACCGAGGCCGACCTCGAGCGCGTGCGCCGCGAGCAGCCCACCGTCACCGAGCAGGACATCGAGCAGGCGCGGCGCAGGCATCGCGAGCCGGGCGAGGCCGAGCTGAAAGCGGCACCCGTGCCGTCGGCGCCGGCCATCGAGGCCCTGCCCCAGCCGGCGACGCGCACGCCGATAGACCTCGAAGCGCTGGCGCGAGGCTACGCCTCGCAGGTCGACGCGATGCAGGCCGCCGAAGGGCTGGCGCGCGGGCCGGGCCTGTTCGTCTTCGTGAGCCTGTCGATGCCACGGCCCGCCCTGCAGCGCCTGATCGATCAGGCCGCGCGCGCCCGCGCCTCGGTCATCCTACGCGGCCTCGTCAAGGGATCGCTGCGCGAGACCGTGGCGCAACTGCAGCCGCTCATCGGTACGCGCCAGGTGGCGGTGCAGATCGACCCCCCGGCATTCGACCGTTTTTCCATCGTGCGCGTGCCCAGCTTCGTGCTCGTGCGCGACGGCACGCGGCCGGTGTCCTGCGCCAGCGGTACCTGCGCGCCACCCGAGGCCTTCCTGCGCACGGCGGGCGACGTGAGCCTGGACTACGCGCTGGAGCACATGGTGCGCACCGCCCCGGCGTTCCAGGGCGATGCCGCGGGTTTCCTGCAACGGCTGAAGGAGTAGGAGCCCGCCATGCGCCCCGCCCTCGTCCTCCTCCTGCGCCGTGCCGTGGTCTGGCTCACGCTGGCCTGCTTCGTCACGACGCAGACGGTCGCGCAAACCGGTCCGCATGCCGAGGGCACAGCCGCGGGCCAGGCCGCCAACCCGGTGATCCGCGGTACGATCAACGCCCCCGACGCATCGGCGGTGGTGCCGGGCTACACCACGACGCCGCCCGAGCGCGGCTACTACGGCCAGCCCAACCTCTCGGGCCAGACCAGCGCCCGGCTCGCGGCCTGCGCGACCACCCCGAACGATCCTGTGTGCCAGGCGCTGCTGGGCGCGCGGGCCTCGGCCAACACACCGCGCGAGCCCGTCTCGCCCTACGACCCGGCTGTCCTCGACGCGCGCCGCGTGGCGGCCAACCCCTCGACGGCCCTGGAGGACATCGCGAGCTACTACAGCGGCTGCCAGGTGGAGACCGTGGCCACGCCCGCGACGGAGACCCGCGTGTGCCGGCAGTACAGCGGCGCGACTGCCCAGTCGTGCGCCCGCACGCTGTCGGTATCGATCTCGCGCACCAGCAGTTGCCCGCCGGGCGAGTGGTTCGCCCAGGCGGCCTCCGGCAGCGTCGCACTGGGCGTGCAGTGCAAGCCCGACCAGCCGGCCTCGGGCCAGCGCTTCCGGGTGACCAACGCCGGTGTGCCGGTGGCCTTCTTCGACGTCGATGTGGGCTCGGGACTGGTGTTCCCGCAGATGGTGGCCCCCTTGCCCAACCCCGCCTGGCCGCCGGGCGGCCAGAACGGTGTCTGGGTCGTCAACAACCGCTGTGATGGCGATGCCTGCCGGCTGACCGGCTTCATCGCGCAGGAGTACCGCCAGGTCTGCACGGGCGGCGGGGGCGACTCGGGGGACATGAATTGCACCAACGAGCGGCCGTTCCTGGAGGTGTATGGCGCCTGCCCTTCGGGCACGCAGAGCGGCGACCGCATCGCGCACACGACCGGCTCGGGCGGTGATGCCGGCGACATCCAGACCACCTACCTCGACGAGGGCCGCTGCTATGCCCCCAGCACCGACCCGAACGACGCGCCGGGCCAGGACGTCACGGGCACCTATTCGGCCTCTTACTGGCGGTTTGGCAGCAACCGCCCCATCGTGGGCTTCCGGCTGAACGCGTTGTACGGCCCGATCCCGCAGATGACGCTGAGCTTCGAGCGGCCCCACACCACGGTGACCGAGTCGGACCAATGGGATGAGCAGTGCCCCGCACTCGACAGCGACGGCCGCTGCGCCGTCACCGGCGCGGCGCGCTGCGCCGACGAGCCGGCCACCAAGGTGATCGACGGGGCTTCGGTCACACGCGCGTGCTGGCGCTACGAGACCTCGCTCTCCTGCCAGTACGGGACGCCCACCGACGAGTGCGCGCCACTGGCCGCGGCAGGCTGCACGCCATCGGGAACCGTCTGCCGCCAGATGAACCCGGCCACGGGCACCTGCGAAATCGCGGAGAACACCTACAGCTGCCCGGTGGCCCCGGGCTCGGCGGTGACGGCGCGCAACTGCCCGATCGACGTCTTCTGCATCGCGGGCAGCTGCTTCAATACCACGTACACCAACGACGCCGACTTCGCGAGGGCCATGTCCTTCCTGGAAGCGGGACGCGAGGCAGGGGTCTACCTCGATACGGACAACCTCCAGGTATTCCGGGGCGAAGCCAACCGCTGCCGCGACCGCCTGCTCAACAACTGCTGCATGTCGGACGCCTCGGGCCGGGGCATGAGCAACCAGAGTCTATTCGGGGTGGGTTCGCGACTGGTTTTCGATGTGTTGATGAATTCCGGCAACCGCGACTTCCTCTACCACGGAATGCAGGCGCTGCTGATGAGCGGCGGATTCTCAGGCAGCTTTACCACCTATGGCGTCACGGTGGCTATCAATGGCACGGCCCTGCCTGCCGGCTCGTCGGTGCTCTATGCCGGAGAGAGCGTGGTGGTGGCCTTCGACCCATGGAGCCTGGTCATCGCGATCGTCATCTACGTGGTGATGTCTGCGATCTCCTGCGACGAAGAGGAAGGCAAGCTGGCGATGAAGGAAGGCGCACGGCTGTGCCATACGGTCGGCACCTACTGCTCATCCTGCATCCGCATCCTGGGCAAATGCGTCTCCTGCATCACGCACACCACGACCAAGTGCTGCTTCAACTCGGCCCTGGCCAGGATCATCAATGAGCAGGGTCGGCTGCAGGTCGCGAAGTGGTGGGGCACGGCCGAAGCGCCGGACTGTTCGGGCTTCACGATCGCGCAGTTGCAGAGCCTGAACTTCGCGCAGATGGATCTCACCGAGTTCTACGCGTCGATCGTGCCAAACCTGCCTAGCGCAGGAGCGATGCAAGGCGGCGCCGTCGGTCGCGCGAGCAACTGCTACTACGGCGAAGGAAGATGCCAATGAAGAATACCGCCACCCGCGCCAGATCCCGCTTCGCAGGTATCGTCGTGATCCTCCTTCTCGCCACGCGAGCGCATGCCGAGCCGATCCGCACGCCCGTGACCGATGCACGGCCCGTCCTGCTGGCGGCCTTGCAGTCCACGGACGGGGCAGCCCACGGCGTACTCATCGGCAAAGTGGCGGATGCGATCACCCGGCATTTCCAGGCCACCTCGCCGATCTATATCGATGTGTCCACCGTGAAGCGCTACCGGGAGACGGGCTGCAGCCGACTCAAGGTGCTCTTCTGGCAGGCGGGCTTAAAGCTGCCCGACGTTGCGGTGCCGCGCAAGCAGACCATCGAATTCGGTATCAACTACTGCCTCGACGGCCTGCCGCCGAAGTCGCTGCTGTGAGGACGCCATGATGAGCTGCCCCACTTACGCGTACCTGCGGTTGTTGCCGATCCTGGCACTGGCAATGGCGCTGGTCACGGCCGCGGCCCAGGAAGCAGCCCCTGCCGCTGGGCAGGTCGAGCCCCGCCCCTACTGGTCCGACCGCTGGCGCGGCTGGCACTTCTACGAAGACCCTCCGCTGGAGGAGCCCGCGCCGCCACGCGCGCAGGCCGTCCCGGCAAGGCCAACCAAACCGGCAGATCCGCCCCGCCCGCCCGAGCTGGTGGAATTCGAGCGGCTGCAAAAGTCCCTCGAAGACCTGCGCAACATCGCGATCATGCGACCGACCGAGTCCAACGTGCGGCGCTACATGGAGCTGGAGATGCAGGTGGTGAACCGCGCCTCCTACTTCGCCGACGTGGCGCAGCGCGTGGCCTGGGCCACGCCCGAGCTCGATCCGACATTGCAGGGCCGGCCCGTCAACGCCCAGGCGCTGGAGGTCTTCGAGCGCCAGCAGCGGACCGACCGCTCCGCCTCGGTCGCCGAGCTGGGCCGCGACCACGTGATCATCTTCTTCTATCGCAGCGACTGCCCCTACTGCCACGCCTTCGCGCCCACCCTGCAGGCATTCGAGGCGCGCCACGGCATCCAGGTCGTACCCGTGAGCGTGGACGGCGGCCCGATGCCGGGCTTCCCGCGCGCCCGCCCCGACAACGGCATCGCCACGGCTCTGCAGGTGACCCAGGTGCCGGCCGTTTTCCTGGCCCAGCCCACCACCGGAAAGATCACCCCGATCGGATCCGGCGTGCTCTCCGAGTCGCAGCTGCTCGAGCGCATCGCCATCGTCTCCTCGCCCACCGGCGAGGCCATGCTGCCCGGCGCGACCCAGCACCTGGCCCTGCCCTAGGAGGTTTCCATGTCCCGTCCCTCCCGCCCTGTCCGTGCTCGCAAGGCCGTCGCGCTGGCCGCGGCCCTGGTCGTGCTATCCGCCACGCTGCCCGCCCGCGCCGACCTCAACAGCGAGGTCAATGACATGTTCAACAACCTGGGCGCCATCGGCAACTACACCGCACCGGGAGCATTTCGCGGGCAGACCTACAACACCTACACCGGCGGCTCGCTCATGATGCGATCGCCCAACAAGGTCTATCAGCTCGCGGCGATCCAGTTTCCGAGCGTGAAGGCGGGCTGCGGCGGGATCGACGTGTTCGGCGGCTCGTTCTCGCACATCTCCGCACAGGAGTTCAAAAACCTCTTGCGCAACATCACGGCCGCGCTGCCCGGCATTGCGTTCCAGCTCGCGCTCGAGGCCGTGTCCCCACTCCTCGGGGGCCTGACCAAGTGGGCGAAGGGGCTGGAGACCTGGATCAACAATGCCCGCATCAATTCTTGCGAGACCGCGAAGGCGATCGTCAGCAGCGCGGCCGAGGCTGTGGGCTACAGCTCGCAGGAAACCTGCTCGGACCTGGCGATGGAGATGGGCCTGGAGAGCGACCGCGACGCGGCCCGCCGGCGCTGCTCGACCGACCGGCCCAGCATCCTGTCTTCCGCCCGCTCCTCGGGTGACGCCAACGTGCGCAACAAGGCTCCGTTCGTGGGCAACCTGACCTGGAAGGCGCTGCAGTACACCGGCTCCTACCTCGACGACGCGGGGCGCGAGCTCATCATGAGCATGGTCGGCACCGTCATCTACTACCCCGAGGAATCGGGGCGCGATCCGGAGCCGATCGCCCCGACGCTCACGTCGATCAGCCAGTTGCTCTACGGCCAGGCAGCCGGTTCGGGCAACAACGTCATCCAGCACCTGCTGCGCTGCAACGACTATTCGGCCTGCGACGTCGTCTCGACCAATACCGCCTACGACCACGTGCCCTTCACGGCGCGCGTGGAGACCATGATGCGCTCGATCGCCGACCGCATCGCCACCCGCACGGCGATCCCCAACAACTCCGCCGAGGTCGGCTTCGTCAACCAGACCACCGAGCCGGTCTACAAGATGCTTTCGGTCGGCACCAGCATCCCGGGCTCGGGCCTGGCCGACAGCCTAATCGGCCAGTACCGCGACGTGATCGCGGCGGACTACGCCTACGTCTTTCTCGAAAGGAACCTGCGCCTGGGCATGGCGGCCCTGGCGAAGGACTACACGCTGCAGCAGGCGCAGCGCGACCAGGCCAACCAGATCCGCCAGCGCGCTCAGGCCATCCTGCTGCAGATCTCCCAGGAGAAGAACCTCCTGTATGCGAAGGTCGGTTCCTACCGCGCCGTCGCCAGCCACCTGGAGCAGTTGGAGCGCCAGTTGCGCTCGAGCATGCCCCAGCATGTGATGGACATGCTGGGCCAGCAGGCGGCCCACCTGTCGCGTTGACGCCGATGGTAGGGCACGACCATGTGGGAGATCTACGCCTACCAGAACGCGGACAGCCTGTTTGGGGTGTTCAATGCGTCCGCCGCGATCCACGCCTCCGGCGACTACGCATCGGCAGTCGCGGCGGTGGCCTTCTGCGGCTTCGTCGCCGCCCTGATCGCCTACGCGTTCGCCCCTGAAAAGCTCCAAGGCTGGAAGTGGCTGGCCTCGGTGGTGCTGGTCTTCGGCATCCTGATCGTCCCGAAGGTCACCGTGGGCATCATCGACAAGACCGGCGGCTCGCCGGTCAAGGTCGTGGACAACGTGCCCTTCGGGGTGGCGCTGCTGGGCAGCCTGACCAGCACCATCGGACACACGCTCACCGGGCTATTCGAGACCGCCTTCCAGGTGATCCCTGGAGCGGGGGCCTTGCCTTCGGAGCTCTCCTACCAGCAGAACGGTTTGATGTTCGGCAACCGCCTCGTCAGGGAGACCGGCAACGTGGTGTTCCAGGATCCCGCCTTCCGCACGGACCTCGTGAACTTCATTCACAACTGCGCGATGTACGACCTGATCGACGGCTCGCTCGATCCGGCCACATTCTCCGCCTCCAACGATGTCTGGCCGCTGATGGCCTCACCCAACCCTGCGCGATTCAGCACGCTCACGGGCGCAGGCGGAGCCGTGGGCGTGGACACCTGCCCGAACGTGTACCAGAGCCTCAATGGTCGGCTGCCGGCACAGTTGCAGCGCATCCAGAGGCGCCTGGCCTTCCAGCTTAACCCGACGCTGCCCGGCACCGCGGCGGCAGCCGCGATCGCAGGCCAGATCCAGCAGGCCTACCTCAAGAACAGCATCGCCAACGCATCGGCCACTGCCGCGGACATCATCCGGCAAAACGCGATGCTCAACGCGCTGGAGGACACCGGCAAGATCGTCGGGCAGAAGGTCAACGACCCGGCCTCCATGGTGCTGGCCGTGGGGCGGGCCCAGGCCGTGGCTCAGATGAACGCTTCATGGCTGAACTACGGCAAGGTGGCCGAGCAGGCGCTGCCCGTCTTCCGCAACGTGATCGAAGCGGTCACCTACGCAATGTTCCCGCTGTTCGTGCTCCTGCTGCTGCTCACCAGCGGCCGCGAGACGATGATGGCGTTCAAGGGGTATGCGTCGATCCTGATCTGGATCCAGCTCTGGCCGCCGCTGTACGCCATCCTCAACTACATGGCCTCGATCTACGCGGCCTACGACCTGGCAGCCGCGGCGGACCTGGGTACCGGCGCGAAAGCGCTGGCGCTGCAAACGGCCTCGGTGATTTACTCACGTGCGCTGTCGGGAGAGGCCATCGTCGGGTACCTGGCGATTAGCATCCCGTTCGTGGCCTGGGCCGCCTTGAAGAGGATGGAGAACTTCGGCACGGCGCTGGTGGGCGGGCTGTCGGGGCTGCAGGCCACGCTGTCGGGTTCGACCTCGGCAGCTACGGTGGGCAACACGTCGCTCGGCAACGTCTCCATGGACCAGATGCAGCTCGCGCCCAACCGCACCTCGGCCTTCATGGGCAGTTGGCAACACGACCTGAGCGGCAACACCTTCTCGTCGAACGCTCTCACGGGCATGACGGCGGTGAGCCTGCTGCGCAACCAGGGCTACGCCTCACGGGTCGTGTCGATGCGGGTGTCCGAACAGGACGTGCAGGACGCCAGTCGGCAGGTGGATGCCGCGCGCAGCGAGGCTGTGGCAGCCAGCAGCGAGCGCTCGTCCGTGCTGGCGGAGGCATTCACGAAAGGCGTGGCCAAGCTGCGGTCATCGCGTAGCAGCAACGGCTCCACGTCAAGTAGCTTCGAGCAGTTCGGCGAGACGCTCAACCGGCTCGACCAAATCAGCAAGAGCGTGGCGGATACCACCGGCCTCACGCAATCGCAGGTTGCGCGGATTGCTCTTGGCGCATCGGGCCGCCTGGGCGTCAACACCCCCATTGCCAGCCTCAACGGCACAGCCTCAGCCGACAAGAACTACATGTCGGGCCTGTCAGCAGCCGAACAGAAAGTCCTCACGTCAATGAACAGCGAGCAACTCGCCGAGTTCAAGCAGTTCGGCGACCGAGCCTCCCAGGACAGGAGCTTCATGAACGTCATCGCCAGCGATGCGCGCGAAGCGCAGGATCTTTCCGCCCGCCTTTCCTCGACTGCGGCACGTTCGGAGCGTGCCGACGCAAGCCTCGCGGAGCGAAGCGCCTTTGCGGAGCGCGTCTCGACCGCCTACGAACGGGGCGAGACTATCGCCATCGACATCGCCCAGGACCCGCACAACCTCGCCATGTTCACCCGCTACGCCGAGCAGTACGGCGGCAACAGCGCCTCGGCGCGCGTGCTTATGGAAGCGGAACTGGCCCGGCAGTCCCTGCGCCCCCATAGCGTGTTCTCGGACGGCACTGCGGTGCCCATGGCCTTTGGGGACCTTCAGGCCCAGCACTTGCGGAACTCCGGCGATCCGGCATTGGCACCCGACCTCACAGGACGCCACCAATCAAATCAGGGTGACGTGCGCCGGTTCGGTGGCGGTGCCACGCCACCCACGCCGACGGCGGGTTCGGCTTCATCAATGCGCAGCACGGTTCGGGAGGAAGGCAAACGTATCCGGGCAACCACTTCGGCCGATCAGGGAACATTCGACCGCAAGGCACAGATCACGAGGACGCCCGACGGCACCCTGGCGTCCGAGCGCTCCCTGATGATGCAAACGGGTAAACAGGTCAAAGAGGATGCCGCGCCGTTGATCGATGAAGCGAAAGAAGCTGTAAAGAAGGCCCTGAAAAAATAGCTGATCAGAGGTTCTTGTCCGCGTCGAGCATGTGGTTCCCATACTCGGGCCGAGGTAGCTTCATGAACTGTGGATGGCCTTCATCGCGCCAGTAATTGGCAGCGAGATCTCGACCTGACGTGCCCATTCCAGGAATCGGTTCAAGTTCTTCTTCCGCATGGAGTGGAAGGCGCCGTCGCCGCTTCCCGACCTGCGACAACCCACCGCCGATTGCTCCGCCGAACAGCGCGCCCACGGCCATCATGACGATGCGCAGGCCCCAGTCGTCGTTGCGTGCAGGCAGGTACCCAGCGCCGACGCCCAGCAGCAGGAAGAAGAGGAAGATGGCTTTTCGCATGAGCACCTCCTGACAGTTACCCTATCAGCGGCGACCTTCATGTCAAGACCTCCAAGGGCCTTCCAGCCTCTCACCACACGATATGGTCGGCTGGCGCCGTCGAATGTCCGAGTTCCTCAATCTTCCTGGGAGCCCTGCGAATCCTAGACTGCCGTCTGCGTCTCGCGGACTGCAGCCTCGATCACGTCGAAAGCGACCGTCGGCACACGGTCGGCTAACGCTTGCGCTCTTTGATGGAGATCACCTCGGCGTTGTCCAGGCAGATGACCGCCAGCACGGTGTCACTGCGATGGCTCGCGCGTGCCCCACAGCTTGAGAGCGCTGCCGAACCGCTTGAATCGACTGAGGCACTTGCGCGGGCCGCGAATGGCACAGGTGCCGCGAGCGTGAACGGGCGGATTTCCCGATGACAAATCCTCTTTGTCGCTTTTGGCAATGACGTTTACATTCCCTTCGTATCGGAAATGCAACCAACGGAGGGGCGGATGATGAAGCGGATCTCAAAGGCAGCGGCGGCGGCTGGTCTCTCGCTGCTAGCGAGCGGCTGTGCCACATTCAGCCAGCAGAAGGCGCTCACGGAGAAAGTGAGCCCCGTCATTTCACAACTGCGACAACGTCAGGCCGAGGCGGACGCTGCCCGGATGGCGTTCTACGCAGCCGCGCCCATTCTCAACAGCCAGGTGGACGCCACTGAACTAAATGGCATGATCAGCGCGCTGTGCGCGCCGCCTCCACCGATTCCGGCAGAAGCGCTCGATGCGCTGGACGCATTCCAGCGGCAGCTGACCGTGCTCAGCAAGGAACCCGATGCCAGCTTTTCGGGCTATCAGCAGAGCATCGCCACCACACAGAAGACGCTCAACAGCCTCACTGCACTGGGCGACTACCAGGCCCGGGAAATACAACCCCGGAAGGACGCGGCCGAGCAGGAGGCCGATATCGTGAAGCGCGAATTGGACTGCGGCACTGTGATCCGACAGAACTTTGCTGCGGAGATCACTGGGCCTGATTTCGGCACGGATGTCAAGGCGTTGGGCTCGGTAGCTGTGATCCAAGCAGTCGGCGCGCTCATCCTCAAGATCGAGCAGATCGCGGACCGCGAGCTTCGCGCTGCCGCGCTACGCCAGTACGTCGCCATCTACAAGGCAGAGGTGGCTGTCGCCTTGGACCAACTCGATTCCAGCACGAGCCAAGGCGCCATCGCCAACGATCCGGAGCTGCGCAAGTCCAAAGTACCACCGGGTGCGCGCAGCGCCTACTCCCGTATGCTGCGCGAGCACCTTCAATACCTTGAGCGCAAGGCCTTGCTACTGCTACGCGATGCACGAAACCCGGCCTTGCCCCGCACTCTCAACCTGCAGGCCGCAGACGCGTTCGCCGAGACCGCAGCAGCGCACGCCAAGGTGCTGGGCGCTCTCACGATCGCCGACCGGACTCTAGCCAGCTTGCGCACTTGGTACTGGACCTACACGCGGGCTATCGAGGCCGGTCCGTCAAGCCCCAGCGAGTTGGTTGACGCGCTGTTCGCTGCCACCAAGGATCTGAGCGCATTGGACAGTTTGTATGGCTCCTTCGACAAGGCCCGCAACCAATAGGAGGCGGCTGTTCCTCGGCCTCGCTGTGGCGGGCTGCGGCGGCCTCGCCCTCGCGGCCGCTTGGCAGGAAGGCACCAAGCCCTATATCTACAAGGGCTTCAAGCCCGATCCATCGCTGGAGCTATCCTGGCAAGTGGCAATCGTGCTGCGCAAGACCCCCGATGCAATCCGCTGCGGAGGCGCGGTCATTGCATCGCGCTGGGTTCTCACCGCCGCCCACTGCTTTGATGGCATCGACGCCTCCGACGTCCGCGTCATCGCCAATACGCGGAATCTCAATGATCCGGCGCGAACCGTGCGCCGGGTCAACGAACTCGAGACCTACTACCACCAGGGACTGGAATACAGCGCCTCGTCCCGGCGCTTCGACGCCGCGCTGCTCAAGCTCGACCAGCCCATCGCGGCAAAACCGCTGGAACTCGCCTCCGCGGCCGAAGCGTCGCTGGACGCCGTAGGAGCGAAGGCCCAGGTCTTCGGCTGGGGTATCACGGAATCGGGGGTGTTTTCCACCGACTTGCTGGCAGCGAACGTCACCATCCATCCCGGCGCGACATGCCAAGCATCGGGTCCTGGGATACCTCCGCTGGCGGACACGCTGATGATCTGTGCAGGGGGGAACGTCGAGGACGCATGCAGCGGCGACAGCGGGGGACCGCTCGTGGCTGAGCTGGGCGGCCGACAGTTCGTGATCGGCATCGTCAGCCGCGGCGTCGACTGCGCGAAGCATCAGGGAGCCGGCATCTACACGCGAGTTCGCGCCCTGAGCACTTGGATCTCCACAATGCGCGCCAAGCACGCCGATCCCGGAGAAATCGAGCAGCGCTAAAGGTGAGACGCTTCTTACCAGGCCAATGCAACGCGCAAGAACGAAACCGGACACGGGGCACGTAACCAGTTCACCAGCCCATCCAGCGCAAAACCCTCTACAGCATGCAGGGAATACGTGTGCGCTTCGGGTTTCTGCACCCATCTATGTCGCAAGGGAAGCCCATCCCGTCCCAGAACTGGTGGACCCCTGGGTGGACCCCTGGGTGGACCCCTGGCTGCCGAACAAAGAAAAAGGGCTCCTAACTTGATAGCTAGGAGCCCTTATCGTTATTGGTCGGCGTGGCGGGATTCGAACTCGCGACCCCTTGCACCCCATGCAAGTGC
>ERZ650307.137-NODE-137-length-36180-cov-16.578602_pt1 | contig 36180 bp, 29 predicted proteins | sample MGYA00376243_ERZ650307 | MGnify/ENA primary metagenome ERZ650307 (study PRJEB26733, sample SAMN07839242) | wastewater metagenome | biome: urban; feature: artificial channel; material: waste water | place: USA: North Carolina | collected 2016-03-31 ... | reverse complement strand
GCGGCATTTCGGTGGCCTCGTCGGTGATGCAGTTTGACTACCGCGAGCATGTGGTGAACCTGCTGGACACCCCAGGCCACCAGGACTTCTCGGAAGACACCTATCGCGTGCTGACCGCAGTGGACGCCGCCTTGATGGTGATTGACGCCGCCAAGGGCGTAGAAGCGCAAACCATCAAGCTGCTGAATGTCTGCCGGCTGCGCACCACGCCGATTGTGACCTTCATGAACAAGTACGACCGGGAAGTGCGCGATTCGCTGGAGCTGTTGGACGAAGTCGAAAACGTGCTCAACATCCGTTGCGCGCCGATCACCTGGCCGATTGGCATGGGCAAGACTTTCCGTGGCGTGTATCACCTGATGAATGACCAGGTGATGCTGTTTGAAGCCGGGCAAGACATCGCCGACCAATTGGTCAGCGAGGTGATTCAGGGCATCGACAACCCGCGTCTGGACGAGCTGTTCCCGCTGGAAATGGCCCAGCTGCGCATGGAAATCGAGCTGGTCAAGGGCGCATCCAATGAGTTCGACCTGGAAGCCTTCCTGGCCGGCGAGCTGACCCCGGTGTTTTTTGGCTCGGCCATCAATAACTTTGGCGTGCGCGAAATCCTCAACGCCCTGGTGGACTGGGCGCCGCCGCCGTCGCCGCGCGACGCCAGCGTGCGCATGGTGGACCCCAGCGAAGAAAAATTCTCCGGCTTTGTGTTCAAGATCCAAGCCAATATGGACCCGAAACACCGCGACCGCATTGCTTTTATGCGCGTGTGTTCCGGCCGTTTTGAGCGCGGCATGAAAATGAAGCACCTGCGGCTGAACCGCGACATCGCCGCCTCCAGCGTGGTGACCTTCATGGCCCACGACCGCGAGATTGTCGAAGAAGCCTTTGCCGGCGACATCATCGGCATTCCCAACCACGGCAATATCCAGATTGGCGACAGCTTCTCGGAAGGCGAGGCGCTGCAATTTACCGGCATTCCGTTCTTTGCCCCGGAGCTGTTCCGCTCGGTGCGCATCCGCAACCCGCTGAAAATCAAGCAATTGCACAAGGGCTTGCAACAGCTGGGCGAAGAAGGCGCGGTGCAGGTGTTCAAGCCGGCCAATGGCGCCGATTTGATTCTGGGCGCGGTGGGCGTGCTGCAATTTGAAGTGGTGGCGCACCGTCTGCAAACCGAATACGGCGTGGAAGCGGTGTTCGACCCCTGCCAGATTTACACCGCCCGCTGGGTGAGCTGCGACGACGCGCGCATGCTCAACGACTTTGAAAAAGCCCTGGTCAACAACGTCGCCATCGACGCCGCCGGCAGCCTGGCCTACCTGGCGCCCAACCGCGTCAATCTGGACCTCACCCAGGAGCGCTGGCCCAAGGTGGTGTTCCACGAAACCCGCGAACACGCGGTGAAACTGTCGTAAGCGCCGCTGACAAAACCCCCTGGCCTTGTGGCGTGACCTTGCCGTAGGGCCGCTACGCTGCGTTTTGTGAACCACGCTAAGCCTGTGTGGTCAGGCCGGATATGCCGGCCTGGCCGCCCGCCCTCCTGCTGAAATGTCCGCCATGCGCCATTCTCCCCACGCCCTCAGCCTGACCGTTGGCGCCTTGCTGGCCGCCCTGCTGCCTGCCGCCCAGGCTGCCGAACCCACCGAGCCCGACGCCGCCGTGTTGTCGGAAATCACCGTCAGCGCCACCCGCAGCGCCGAAGCCCTGCGCCGCGACGCCAGCGCCGGCAAGCTGGTGGTCGGCCGCCAGGAGCTGGACGCGCTCAACAGCAGCAGCGTGGCCGAGCTATTGCGCAAGCTGCCCGGCGCCGGGATTTTTACCGATCTGGACAACCCCGGCCGGGGCGGGCGCAGCCGCGTTGCCGAGCGCAATCTGCCGCAAATTCTGGTGGATGGCCAGCTGCTGCCCGGCGGCGGCCGCGCGCCGGCCACCGCGCTGCGCCTGCCGGTGGAGCTGATCGAGCGGGTGGAGATCATCCGCAACAGCACGGCGGAATTCCCCAATGTCAGTCCGGCTGGCACGATTAATCTGATTCTGCGCGACGCGCCCAACCGGCGCACCCTGGCGGCCAAGCTGGGCGTGGGCGCCAGCCAGGGCCAGCCCAGCCTGCGCGCCGAAGGGCAATATGGCAATCGGGAGGGCGGGTTCAGTTATTTGCTGTCCGGCTCGCTCACCGAGCGCCCCAGCCAGGGCAGCCGCGACACCGCGCGCAGTCTGTACAGCGCCCAGGGCGAAACCCGGCAGCAAGAAGCCGCACACAGCCATGGCCAGGATAGCAACGCCAGCTTCAGCCCGCGCTTTACGTGGCGGCTGGGCGAGTATGGTCAGTTGATTGTCAGCCCCTTGCTCAGCTACACCCGCGCCGACCAGCGCAGCAGCACCGACATCCCCGGCGTCAGCCACGAAGACAGCCAGCAGCACGACACCCGCGCCAGCGCCCGCCTGCTGACCGAGTGGAAGCTCAGCCACGCCGACAATGGCGAAACCAGCGTCAAGCTGATGAGCCAGGGCGAGCGCGAGCAATCGCGCCGACGCAGCGTGCGGCCAGACCCCAGCGGTGCGTGGCAAAGCCAGCAAGACGACACGCTGCGCCACGAGCGCGAATGGCTGGCCAGCGCCCGCCATCAGCGCGCATTGGGCGAGGCGCATCTGTTGACTGGCGCGCTGGAATGGCGCATCCGCAGCGGCGACGACCGCCAAAACAGCGGACGCGACCCCAGCCAGGCCGGCCAGCGGGCAGAAACCCGCGAACGCCAGCAGGTGTTCTGGATTCAGGACGAATGGCAACTGGCCGGGCAACAGGTGCTCACCCCCGGCCTGCGCTGGCAGCTGGACCATACCGCGGTCAGCGATATGGACGGCGAGCGTCGGCGCAGCCATCGTGCCTGGTTGCCGTCCTTGCATTATCTGTGGCAGGTGAACAGCCAATGGAATCTGCGCGCCAGCGCCAGCCGCAATAACCGCGCGCCGTCGATTTATGAGCTCAGCCCGGTGGTGCGCGCTGCCAGCGGCGACAACAGCGCCAGCAACCCGGACCGGGGCGGCAACCCGGATTTGCGCGGCGAACAGCTCACCGTGCTGGACATGGGCATCGAGCACTTTTTGCCCGACCGCGCCGGGGTGATTGGCCTGTCCTTGTTTGCCCGCCGCATCGACAACTACAGCCAGCGGCTGACGCTGCTGGAAGGCGAGCGCTGGGTGGCGCGCCCGCATAATCTGGGCCAGGCCAGCACCCGCGGCCTGCTGTTCGACGCCAAGGCCAAACTCAGCCAATGGGGCCTGCCGCAGCTTACCGTGCGCAGCAATGTGATGCTGTCGCGCACCCGCCTGCGCGACAGCCCACTGGGCGACGGCCCGCGCAAAAGCGCCAACCTGGGGCTGGATTACGAATCCCCCGCCGGCTGGAGCGTGGGCGGCACGCTCAGCCATGTGTCCACGCTGGACCGCGACAGCAGCCTGACCGTGCGCCAGCAGCAAGACGCCAACACCCAGCTGGACCTGTACGCCACCTATAAGCTGGATCGTCAGTTGACGATGCGGCTGGCTTTGAGCAATGTCACCGGGGCAAAATCACGCAATCAGGTGTGGGAATACGACAGCAGCGGCGCTTTGCAGCGCCAGGAAGTCGAAAGCCGCCGCGCCAACCGCAGTGTGCTGCTGACGCTGGAAGGCAAGTGGTGAACCCGGGGGCGTGAGAGATGCGCGGATGGATTCAGCCATACAGGGATAAAATTTGCCCAAAGTCAGCCCCTGAAAAATCAAAATGTATACGCGCAGGCGGGAGCCCAGACGGTTCCACGTCGTGCGTGACTGGCGCACAGCGCACCCATGGATGTTTCGTCCTGGCGATTTTTGCCAAGACATTTTGTAAGGAGTCACAAGCATGTGTCTGGCCATGCCAGTTCAAGTGACCGAGCTGTTGCCCGGTCAGCGCGCGCGCGTCAGCGTGGATGGCGTCAGCCGTGAGGTGTCGGTGGCGCTGGTGGAAGACCTGGCCGTGGGGGATTTTGTCATCCTGCACGTCGGCTACGCCATCGGCAAGCTGGACGAGGACGAGGCGCGGCGCACGCTGGCCTTGATTGCCGAGGCGGTGGACAAGCTGGCGGAGGGCGCGGCATGAAATACGTGGACGAATTCCGCGATGGCCACGCCGCGCGCGCGCTGGCGGCCGAGATTGCCGCCGTGGTCCAGCCCGACCGTCAGTATCGGCTGATGGAGTTTTGCGGCGGCCACACCCACGCCATTGCCCGCTACGGGCTGAGCGCCTTGCTGCCGGACACTGTCGAGCTGATCCACGGCCCCGGCTGTCCGGTGTGTGTGCTGCCGATTGGCCGGCTGGATGGGGCGATTGCCCTGGCGCTGGAACACGGCGTGACCTTGTGCACTTACGGCGACACCCTGCGCGTGCCCGGTTCCGGGCGCATGAGCTTGTACAAGGCGCGCGCGGCTGGCGGCGATGTGCGCATGGTGTATTCGGTGGATGACGCCTTGGCTCTGGCGCGCGCCGAGCCGCAGCGGCAAGTGGTGTTTTTTGCCATTGGTTTTGAAACCACCACGCCGCCCACCGCGCTGGCCTTGCTGACCGCCCGCGCCGAGGGGCTGAGCAATTTCAGCGTGTACGCCAACCATGTGCTGACCCCGGCGGCGATGCGCCATTTGCTGGCCAGCGGCGATGGTGTGGCGCTGGATGGTTTTATCGGGCCGTCGCACGTCAGCACGGTGATTGGTTCGGACGCCTACGCCGACATTGCCCGTGATTCGGGCAAGCCGGTGGTGATTACCGGCTTTGAGCCGCTGGATGTGCTGATTGGCGTGCGCATGCTGATCGAGCAGATCAACCAGGGCCGCGCCGAGGTGGAAAACCAGTTTATCCGCGCAGTGACCGCCACCGGCAACCGCAAGGCGCGGCAGGTGGTGGACGAGGTGTTTGCCCTGCGTCCGGCGTTTGACTGGCGCGGGCTGGGCGAGGTGGCCGCCAGCGCGCTGGCCATCCGCCCGGAATGGTCGGCATGGGACGCCGAGGTGAAATTTGGCCTCACCACCCACAGCGTGGCGGACAACAAAGCCTGTGAATGCGGCGCCATTTTGCAGGGGCGCAAAAAACCGCAGGACTGCAAGGTGTTTGCCACGGTGTGCACCCCGGACAACCCGCTGGGCGCCTGTATGGTGTCCAGCGAAGGCGCCTGCGCGGCGCACTACGCCTATGGCCGTTTTGTCAGCAAGGAGCCGGCATGAGCATCAAACCAGGCTACACCCGCCCGCTGGACCTGAAACACGGCCGGGTGGACATGACCCACGGCAGCGGCGGCCGGGCGATGGCGCAGCTGATTCACGAGCTGTTTGCCGCCGAATTTGGCAATGAATGGCTGGCGCAGGGCAACGACCAGGCGATTGTGCCGCCGCCCGGCGGCCGGCTGGCGGTGGCCACCGATGGCCATGTGGTGTCGCCGCTGTTTTTTCCGGGTGGCGACATCGGCAGCCTGGCGGTGCACGGCACGGTCAACGACCTGGCCATGGGCGGCGCCACGCCGCTATACCTGACGGTGGGTTTTATTCTGGAAGAAGGCCTGCCGCTGGCTGATCTGGCGCGCATTGTCCGCTCGCTGGCGCACGCCGCGCGTGAGGCTGGCGTGGCGGTGATCACCGGCGACACCAAGGTGGTCGAACAGGGCAAGGGCGATGGTGTGTTTATCACCACCACCGGCATTGGCGTGGTGCCCGACGGGGTGAATCTGTCTGGCCACCTGGCGCAGCCGGGCGACGCGGTGCTGGTGTCTGGCATGCTGGGCGACCATGGCGTGGCGATTCTCAGCCAGCGCGAAGGCCTGGCGTTTGCCGCCGACGTGGTCAGCGACAGCGCCGCGCTGCACACCCTGGCCGCCCAGTTGATTGCCGCCTGCCCGTCGCTGCGGCTGATGCGCGACCCCACTCGGGGCGGCCTGGCCACCACGCTGAACGAAATCGCCGTGCAATCCGGCGTGGGCATTCGCTTGGACGAAGCGGCGATTCCGGTGCGCCCGGTGGTGCGCGCCGCCTGCGAGTTTTTGGGGCTGGATCCGCTGTACTGCGCCAACGAAGGCAAGCTCACCGCCATCTGCGCCGCCGCCGACGCCCCGGCGCTGCTGGCCGCCATGCGCGCCCACCCGCTGGGCCAGGACGCGGCCATCATCGGCGAGGTGATTGCCGACCCGCGCTGCTTTGTCCGCGCCCGCACCCCGTTTGGCGGCGAGCGGCTGGTGGATTGGCTGAATGGCGAGATGCTGCCGCGGATTTGCTAGGAATGCGCTGAAGCCCGATACGCCAGACAGATAAAACCCCCGCCAGCGTCAGCCAGCGGGGGTTTTGTCATCTCATCAAGCTGGGATGGTCTGCAATCACACGCCTTTGCCGAGTTTTGTGCACGGCGCTTACTCCATCCCCAACACCCGCCGGGCATCCATGCTGTTGAAACGGTAGGGCCACAGCGCCGGATCCTGCTCGGCCAGCTGGCGGGCCAGTTGCGCCGGGCTGTAGCCAGTAAACCGACGCATGTCACGGCTGAAGTGGGCTTGATCAAAATACGCGCCATCCAGCGCGATATCGGCCCAGGGCCGTGGCTTGCTGGCGGACGACATGCCAAACACCTGACTGGCCAGCAGCTGACTGCAACGCCATTGCTGACGAAACTGGCGCAGGCTTTGGCCGTAGGCGCGCAAAAACTGACGCTCGAACTGACGCACGCCCAGCTGGCAATGCTCGGCCAGCCTGGCCAGCGGCCAGTCCAGGCAAACCTGCGGCAGCACCAGGTCCGGGCTGCGCTGCATGTGGCGGGCGGCCTGGGTGCACAAGCCGGTTTCCAGCGCATGGCGACAGGCAGCCGGGGTGCCGGCCTGGCGCAGACGCTGTGCCCAACTGGCCACCCAGGCAGGCGGGGCCAGGGTATCCAGCGGCACAAATTCTTCCATCACATCCTGTGCTGATACGCCAAACAGCCGTGGCAGTTGGCCTGTGCGCACGGTCACGGCCAGAATTTGCGTGCCGGGCGTGGCCCACGCTTCACGCACGCTGCGGGTGGCGCCACACAGCCCCAGCACCGGCAGGGCCGGGCACGCCTCGGCAGGCCGTAACAGATCGGCTGGCGCCAGGCGGATTTCACCGTGGGTGATGGCCAGCAGCATCGGTTGCAGCGTGGCCGGCAACAGATAGCGTCCGCCGGGCAAGGTGGCGGTCAGCACATTGGCCACCAGCGGCAGCAGGGCGGGGGCGTGGGGTGGCGTAGCAGGAGAAGCGGAATCGACAGTCATGATGATAGGGCGCTGCTGGTGAGGTAGCAGAACAAAGCCGCAGCTGGCGCTTTTATCTTTGATTCAAGATAAATACGCCAGCTGCGGCCAGAATACCGACCAAAGTCAGACGGGCCACATGCTCCACCCGTGAAGCGCCCGCGGCCGCGCGTCGCGCACAAAACTCAGCGCAGCCTTCCTGGTTGGGCACGCGACCACAGACAGTACCAGTCGTACAGCAAGGTCGCACACAACACCAGGGCGGGTTTTGTGAGCCGCGCTTACTTGCTCCACGTATCCTTCAACCCCACCGTGCGGTTGAACACCGGGCGGCTGGCGCTGTGTTCGTGGCGGTCGGCGCAGAAGTAGCCAATGCGCTCGAACTGATAGCGGGCTTCCGGCTGCGCCTGGGCCAGCGCCGGTTCGGCGTAGCCGGTGACCACGCTGAGCGAATCCGGGTTGATGAAGGTTTTGAAGTCGATTTCGGCGCCGGCTTCGTCTTTCATGGCGTCCGGGCGCGGCACGCTGAACAGGCGGTCGTACAGGCGCACTTCAATCGGCAGGGCGTGGGCGGCGGCGACAAAGTGGATCACGCCCTTCACCTTGCGGCCCACCGGGTTTTTGCCCAGGGTGTCGTGGTCGATCGAGCAGCGCAGTTCGATCACTTCGCCGGCCGCGTCGCGCACCACGTCGTCGCACTTGATCACATAGCTGTAGCGCAGGCGCACTTCGCCGCCCGGGGTCAGCCGTTGCCAGCCGGCCGGCGGGTTGTCGGAGAAATCATCGCGTTCGATCCAGATTTCGGCCGACAGCGGCACTTCGCGCTCGCCAAACTCCGGGTGGTTGGGATGAAAACCGGCGCTGCGCGCGGCGGTGACGCCTTCGGTGTAGTTGGTCAGCGTGACTTTCAGCGGGTTGATCACCGCCATCACGCGCGGGACGCTGTGCTCCAGCTCTTCGCGCACGGCGCCTTCCAGCACGCTCATGTCCACATGGTTATCGGATTTGGAGATGCCGATGCGGCGGGCGAACAGGCGGATGCCTTCCGGGGTGTAGCCACGGCGGCGCATGCCGGCGATGGTGGGCATGCGCGGGTCGTCCCAGCCGGCCACCAGTTTTTCGGTCACCAATTGGTTGAGCTTGCGCTTGGAGGTGACGGTGTAGAACAGCTCCAGGCGGGAGAATTCATACTGGCGCGGGTGGCAGGGGATGTCGAGATTGTCCAGCACCCAGTCGTACAGCGGGCGGTGGTCTTCAAATTCCAGCGTGCACAGCGAGTGGGTGATGCCTTCCAGCGCATCCGAGATGCAGTGGGTGTAGTCGTACATCGGGTAGATGCACCAGGCATCGCCAGTGCGGATGTGGTGGGCGCGGCGGATGCGGTAGATCACCGGGTCGCGCAGATTGATATTGGGCGAGGCCATGTCGATCTTCAGGCGCAGGGTTTTGCTGCCGTCCGGAAACTCACCGGCCTTCATGCGGCGGAACAGGTCCAGGTTTTCCGCCACGCTGCGCTCGCGGTAGGGGCTGTTTTTGCCCGGCTCTTTCAGCGAGCCGCGATATTCGCGCATTTGCTCGGCGTTGAGCTCGCACACATAGGCCTTGCCGGCCTGAATCAGCGCCTCGGCGTACTGGTAGAGCGCATCAAAATAATCCGACGCCCATTTCACCTCGCCGGCCCACTCAAAACCCAGCCAGCGCACGTCGGCCTGGATGGATTCGGCGTATTCGGTGCTTTCTTTTTCCGGGTTGGTGTCGTCAAAGCGCAGATTGCACTGGCCGGGGTAGGCGGCTTCGCCCTGCACCAGGCCAAAGTTCAGACAGATGGATTTGGCGTGGCCCACGTGCAGATAGCCGTTGGGTTCCGGCGGAAAACGGGTGAGGAGGCTGCTGTGTTTGCCCTGCGCGAGGTCGTCGTCGATGATGTTGCGGATGAAGTTGGCGATCACCGGCTCCTGGCCGGGGGCTTTATCAGTGTGGCTCATGGTGGCTCGCGTCATGAAAGGGACAAAGGCGCGCCCGGGGCGGATTCGGCCAGGCCCAAACAGGCCGGCGTGCGTCCAGGGCGCGCGGTTTAACCTGCAATTCTACCCAAAACCGCTGAAACTGGCGCTGTGCATCTGGTCATGCCGGGCAAAACAGCGTCACTGAATTGCAATACTGTCGACAGGGTTATTTGAAAGGCATAGGATAGTGGATGAGGCGAGTCGCCCGGGCCAGCCAGACCTGCTGGAGGGCGACTCTTGAAAGCGCCTGCATGGCGCTTTCCAAACCCATCCCGAACCGGCTGATCCGCCAGAACGGGGCGTCACACCAGGCTTGGGCCTGGGCTTGCTGCGGCATGAAACGGACGACCGAGCCGTCATCCCCCCACGCTGCGCAGCCCGGCCTTGGCCAACGGGATGAGTGCCCCAGGCGCGCAACAGACCGACGGGACGGGCCGACAGGCCGCCGCCCACCCGCGCGCCGCCCGCCGACCTGCCACGCCAGGCCTGGTCACGCTTGAATTTCGCCATTTCTGAAATCCCAAGAAAGGAAGGTTGTGCAATGACCGATTCGCTGGAAAACAAGACCCCCGCCACCGCTACCGCGACGGCCGCGCGCACTCGTCACCGGTCACAAGCCACAACGGACAAGGCGCACCAGCAACAGGAACACGCCGCCGAAGAAATCCGCGCCATCAGCGAGGCGCCCGTCGCCGTCCAGGTGGCCACCGCCCCGCACGGCAGCGACGAAGACAGCTCGTCCGCCCCGCTGCCGGCCGACTACCCCTACAAGACCCGCATCCGCCGCGCTGATTACGAGCGGCAAAAACAAGCGCTGCAAGTTGAATTGCTCAAGGTGCAAAACTGGGTGAAAGAAACCGGCCAGCGCATTGTGATTCTGTTTGAAGGCCGCGATGCCGCCGGCAAGGGCGGCACCATCAAGCGCTATATGGAACACCTCAATCCGCGCGGCGCGCGGGTGATCGCCCTGGAAAAACCCACCGAAATCGAACGCGGCCAGTGGTACTTCCAGCGCTATATCCAGCACCTGCCGTCGGCTGGCGAAATGGTGTTCTTCGACCGCTCCTGGTACAACCGCGCCGGCGTTGAGCGGGTGATGGGCTTTTGTACCCCCAGCGAATACCTGGAATTCATGCGCCAGACCCCCGAGCTGGAGCGCATGCTGGTGAACAGCGGCATCCGTCTGTTCAAATACTGGTTCTCGGTGAACCGCGAAGAGCAGCTGCGCCGCTTCATCTCGCGCCGTGATGATCCGCTCAAGCACTGGAAGCTCTCGCCGATCGACATCCAGTCGCTGGACAAATGGGACGACTACACCGCCGCCAAAAAGGCGATGTTCTTCCACACCGACACCGCTGATGCGCCGTGGACGGTGATCAAGTCCGACGACAAGAAGCGCGCACGCCTGAACTGTCTGCGCCACTTCCTGTCCACGCTGGACTACCCGAACAAAGACCCGAAAGTGGCCTGCCCGCCGGATCCGCTGCTGGTGGGCAATGCCTCGCACGTGCTGGAAGCCGACGAAACCCATATCGACCGCTTCTGACGCGCTGCGTGCAGGCAAAAAAATCGGGCGGGGGAGTCATCCCCGCCCGCGCCACGCCCCGCGCACTCGGCTCGGACATCATCTGACGGCCTGTTGCCCATGTCTTACCGCATGGGGGACAGGCCGTGATCACGTGGGGCGGCGAAAAACCTACCACAGCAAGGCGCTTCATGGCTGGCGGGACAGCCGTTGTGCGCCCGCTTGCTGCACCACGGCCGCACCGGTTGTCTGTCAACGCGCCGGGCCGCTTGTTGTCAGCGCAAACACCCACGGCCCGCCGGCCTCACGGTCTGCCGCGCGCAAATCGGCCTGGCCGCGCGCGCTCAGCAGATAATCCGCCAGCCGCCGCGCCAGGCGGCGGCGCTCGGCATTGGCCGGGTGCGCCGGGCCGGGTTCGACCAGCACATACACCCGGCGCATGGCCGGATCGCCATGCAGCAGCACTTTCAGGCCATGGCTGGGCATCTTGCCGCTGGCCACCGGAATATGTCCGACCACGGCATAAGCGCCCTGACGCGCGGCGCTGACCAGCACGGACTGTGGCGATTCGGCGTCGTCGTACAGTTGCTGGCGCGGGCCAGGGCGCACGCCAGCGCGACGGAACAGCGCCTGGGCAATGCTGAAGCTGCCGGGGTCGCGAAACGCCAATAAGGGCGCGTCGGCGGCAACAATCCGCGCCATCGCCGCCTCGCCATCCGCCGCCTGCGCCACGCCGGCCGGGTCATCCGCAGGGCCGACCAGCACATGCTCGTTGGCCGCCCAGGCGCGCAGCGGCGCCGCCAGGCCGGCAGCCAGCAGCGCATAGCTTTCGTCGCTGCCATGAATCAGCATCAGGTCGGCGTCGCCACGGGCAAACACCGGCACAATGCCCTCCTTAGGCGCCGCCGCCACGGTGTCCACCCGCAGGCCGGCGCCCACGGCCGCCTTGTCGGCCAGCCGTGGCCACACCCCGCTTTGCAGCAAACCGCCGACCACCGCCACCCGCACCACGGGCCTGGCCGTGGCGCTTGGCGCTGGCGGCTGCGCGCCCGCCCATGTCGCCCAGGCCAGCGCCAGCAGGCCGATGCCGCTGCGCCAGGCCTTAAGCATGACGCGCCGCCATCTCGGCATAGGCCCAGCGCGCCGGCTGCGCCTTGGTGGTGCGCCGGTTGATCATGCGCAGCGAGAAGGGCTCCATCCACGCCCAATATTCCTCGCGCACCGCCGCTGGCGCGGCGCAGTCAGCCAGCGCCTGCCACAGCAGGGTCAGCCACACTTCGCGCGCCGCTTCGTCGATGGTGAACGGAAAATGCCGGGTGCGCATGCAGGTGTGGCCGTGCGCCGGCGTGTATTGCGCCGCGCCGCCACAGGCCTCGACAACAAAATCGGCCACCCGCTCGACCAACTGGGCAAACTGCGCCGCATCCTGGGCAAACAGATGGCCGATGGCGCTCTGGCGCAGCAGCGCGTGATGCTGCGCCACCAACTGGCGCAGGCCATGTTCGCCCAGCGCTTCGATCACCCGCAGGGACGGAAACGGCACTTCCGGCAAAATCAGCTCCGGTGTGGCCGGCACCCGCTTGCCCGGATGCGGGCCCGCCTGCTGCTGGCAGGCGCAGTGATGTTCGGCGGCCGGGGTTGGCGGGGAAGCGTGCTGACACATGGCGAGGCTCCTTGTGTGAGTTAAAACACAGTAAAACAGCAGTTAAAAAAACATGGCCAAATCCAGCCGGGAGGTCAGCGCGCACTCAGCAGACGCTGTTCGTCTGCGCTCAGCCCATACAGCCTGGCCACGGCGGCCTCGGTCAGCACCTCGGCGGGCGCGCCGTCGGCGTCTATCCGGCCGTCGGCCAGCAGCGCCACCCGGTCGGCGGCCTGGCGGGCGTGGTCGGGGTGATGGGTGGTGAACAGCACGCCATGGCCGGCCTGGGCCAGCCGGCGCATGCGCGCCAGCAAGCGCAACTGGCCGCCGTAGTCCAGGCCATTGCTGGGTTCGTCAAACACCAGCAGCCGCGCGCCCTGCGCCAGCGCGCGGGCAATCAGCACCCGCTGGCGCTCGCCGCCAGACAGCTCGGTGTAGCGCCGCTCGGCCAGCGCGGTCAGTTCCAGCTCGGCCAGCGCGGCGTCGGCGGCTTGGTGGTCGGCGCGGCTGGGAGCGGCCAGCAGGCCATGGCTGGGCAAGCGCCCCAGCAGCACCACCTCGCGCACCCGATACGGAAACGGCGCCTGATGCAGCTGCGGCACATAGGCCAGCTCGCGCGCCAGCGCCCGTCGCGGCCAGGCGGATAACGGGCGTTCGTGCAGGCGCACCTCGCCGCTGCTCGGGCGCAGCAGGCCCAGCAACAGGCGCAGCAGCGTGCTTTTGCCGGCGCCGTTGCCGCCCAGCAGCGCCAGCACTTCGCCAGGGCGCACAGTCAGATTCACGCCTTGCAACACGCTGCGGGCGCGGTAGGCAAAGCGCAGGTCATGGGCGCGCAGCGTCATGCCGTCCACCCATGGCGGGCGCGGCGCAGCACCAGCACAAAGGCCGGAATGCCCAACAGTTCGGTGAGGATGCCCAGCGGGATTTCGGTGGTGGTCAGCGTGCGCGCCAGGCCATCGGCACACAGCAGAAAAATCGCCCCCAGGCAGGCGCTGACTGGCAGCAGCCGGGCATTGCCGGGCCCGGCCAATAACCGCGCCAGATGTGGAATCAACAGCCCCACCCAGCCGATCATGCCGGCCAGCGACACAGTCAGCGCCGAGGCCAGCGTGGCCAGGGCAATCACCCCATAGCGCAGCGCGCGCACCGGCACGCCCAGGCTGCGCGCTTCGTCGTCGCCCATGCTCAGCGCGTCCAGCCCGCGTCCGCACAGACACATGGCCAGCATGGCCAACAGCATCGGCGGCCCCAGCCGCGCCAGGTCGTCCAGATTGGCCATGGCCAGGCTGCCCATCAGCCAGTAAACAATCGCCGGCAGCTGGTTGTAGGGGTCGGCCAGGTATTTGCTGATGGACAGGATGGCGGTGAACAAGGCGCCGCTGATCATGCCGCCCAGCACCAGGGTAATCAGCGCGCCGCCGCACCAGCTGGCCAGCAGCACGCCCAGCAGCACCGCCGCGCCGCCCAGGGCAAACGCGCCCAACTGCACCAGCCGCCAGTCGCCGCCATACAGCATGCCCAGCGCCGCGCCGGCCGCCGCGCCCGCCAGCACGCCCAGCAAGCCGGGCGACACCAGCGGATTGCGAAACACCGCCTGATACGCCGCGCCCGAACAGGCCAGCGCCGAGCCCACCAGCACGGCGGTGAGCACGCGCGGCAGGCGGATGTCGATGATGAGATTGTCCAGCAAGGCCAAGCGCGCAGGCGGCAGGCTCAGCCAGCCCAGCTTGGCCAGCGCATAGCCCAGCACCTCAGCTGGCGGCAGCGGAAAACGGCCAATGCCCAGCGCCAGCAGCATGGCCAGTGGGGTGGCCAGCACCAGCAGGGCCGGCAAGCCCACGCGGCAGAGGCCGCGCCAACGCCGCGCCAGGCCAGCCGGCAGGGCGGGATTACTGAAACAGGCGGTCAATGTCTTGCTCCGTCAGGCTCACCCCCAGCACCTGCTGATAAAACGCCCGGGTGTGCGCCAGCCGGTCAAACGGCAGTTGCTTGGGGTAGAACAGCCCGGCCAGCCACTGCACGCCCAGCACGCGCATCAGCGATGGCGGGCGGTCGATCCAGTTGTGCGGCCAGCGCGGCACGCTGTACACCCGGCCGGCGCGCACGGCTTTCACCTGCCGCCAGCGCGGGTCTTGCGCCACCACGCGGGCAAACTGGGCGTCCTGGGCGATGATGATGTCCGGGGCAAAGGCCAGCACCTGCTCCAGGCTGACTTTTTCCATGCCGGTGTGGTCCTTGGGCTGGCAGCGGTAGACGTTATAACCGCCGGCCAGCTCGATGGCTTCGGTGTGAAACGACTGATGGCAATCGGTGGCCAGGCCGTCCGGGCCTTCGGCGTAATACACCCGTGGGCGCTGCTCCAGCGGAATGCGCGCGGTGACTTGCGCCACCTTGGCCAGCGGCGCCTCCACCAGGCGGGCCAGCGTTTCGCCGCGCGCCGGCTGGCCCAGCAGCCGGCCGGTGTAGCGCAGCGCCGCCGGCCAGTCGGCCAGCGTGTCCAGCTGGATGAACACCACGGGCAGGCCAATCTTGGCAAACGCCGCTTCAATGCGGGCCTGGTCAATAAACGGGCTCTTCCAGGCCAGGGCAATGTCCGGCTGCATGGCCAGCACGGCTTCCGGGTTCATTTGCTGGCCCATGCCGAAAATGCCGCCCACCACCGGCAGCCCGCGCAGGCGGGGCGGAAAATAGCGCTGGCCCTCGGCCGGAATCGGAAAGCTCAGGCCAATCATCTTGTCTGGCGCCAGGCTGTGCAGCAGCACATTCAGCGGCGGCGCTGCGCCAAACACCCGCTCGATATGGTCAGGCGCCTGCACGCGCCGGCCGACCATGTCCACCACTTCGGCGGCCTGGGCGCTGGCGGCCAGCGCCAGACTCAGCGCGCCCCAGCTCAGCCGCCGCCAGGCGTCAATCATTCGTGTCATCCGTCATTCTCCGGGATAACGCCGCTCACCACGCCCGCGCCACACGTCGAGCCCGGCATGCTGTTTCAGCCAGCACAGGGGAACAGGCCGGGGTGGTGAGCGACGCTTAGAAGGTCAGCTTGACCTTGCCCACCACCGTGCGCGGCGCGCCGGGGTAGTAGATGGCGCCATTGCTGGCGGTGTTGATTTCGCTGGTGCTGATCTGGCCGATATAGCGGCGATCAAACACATTCAACACGCTCAGGCCCAGCTCCCAGCCGCCCCAGCGCGCCTTGCCGGCATAGCTGAAGTTCAGGTCGGCGGTGAGATAGCCGGGCAGCCGCTCGGTGTAGGTGCTGGTTGCCCAGCGCGAACCGACATAGTTGACGCTGGGGGCGACGGTCAGCCCCTGCCACTGCCAGGCCGCGCCCAGATTGGCCATCCAGCGCGGCACATCGGGCAATTGCTTGCCCTGCACCGGCAGCCAGGCGCCGTTATTGGTGCGCACGTCTTCGCTGAATTGCGACCGGCTGTAGGACAGCGCGCCAAACAGGCGCAGCCCGGTCAGCGGGGTGAGGCCGGCCGACAGTTGCAGGCCATAGCCGCGGGTCTGGCCGATGTTCTGCGAATACACCGTGCGGGTTTGCTCGCTATAGACATTCACCCCCTTGTTGCGCGAGCGGCTGAAATACAGCGTCGGCTCCAGGTAGGCGCGTTCTGCTTGCCAGCGCAGGCCCAGATCCAGCTTGACGCCCAGCTCGGGCTTGAGCTGGTCCCAGTACTGCTGGCTGGTGGTGATGGCGCCGGACGGCGTTTGGTTGTAGGCGTCAAACGAGGGCGCGCCGATGGTGCGGCCCAGGCTGGCGCGCGCTTGCAGTTGCGGGGTGAGCTGGTAGGCCGCGCCCAGTTGCGGCAGCCAGTAGGCCAGCGTGCGGCCGCTGACGCTGCGCGCGGCATTGCGGCTGGCCAGGCTGTAAGCCTGGTCGGCGGAGACATCCCAGGTGCTGTTGGCGCCGACGGTATAGGCGTCGATCGACGGCAGGGTTTCCCGCGCGTAGCGCAGCCCGCCCTGCACGGTCAGCGGGCCGGCCTGGTGCAGCGCGCTCAGATAAAAGCTGTGGAATTCATGGCGGTCCACGGTTTTCGACAGCATGGCCCAGCGGTCAAATTGCAGGCTGCCATTGCGGATCACATACTGGGTGCGCGTGGTCGGCGGCCCTGGCGGCTCGGTGGAGGTCCAGCTGTGGCCCAGTTTGATTTCGGTGTCGCCCCACAGCCCACGCAATTCGCTGTTGACGCCATAGGTGGTGTGGTCGATCAGCCATTTCAGCACCTGGGTGTCGCTGCTGCCGGCGTACAGGTAGTAGCCTTGCTCGCGGCTGTAAAACGGCTTGATGCTCAGGCTCAGCGTCGGGCTGAAGGTGTAATTCAGCTCGGCCAGCAGCGCTTCGTTGCGAAAATCCTGGCGGTTGTAGTCGTAGTGCTGGGCGGAGTTGCGGTTGTTGGGGTAGTCACTGCGGTAATAGGCATCCAGATTGGTGGCCTGGCTGTAGGTAAGCGCTTGATAGTTGTGCTGGGATTGGTCATTGCGCGCATACCACAGCTTGAGGTTCAGCGGCCCCAGCGCCTGACTGAGGCCAAATTCCAGATTGTCGCGGTTGCCCGGCGCCTGGCCATCGCCACGCCATTTATTGGCGCGGGTATCCGAGGCCGAGATAAAAAACGCCGTGCCGCTGGCCAGTTGGCCGCTGTCGGCGCGGGCAAATACCCGCTGAAAGCGTTCTGAGCCCATGCTGAACGACAGCTCACCGCCCGCCTCGCGGCGCGGCCATAACAATTGGCTGTCCAGCGCGCCATAGCTATTGAACAAGCCGGCCTGGTCGGCCGCCAGCGCGCCCTGGGCAAAGGTCAGGCTGGCCAGGTTTTCCCGATCAAACAAAAACAGATAACCCGGCCCTGGCCCCGGCCCGTTCAGCGCCAGGCCTTCCACCGTGCCGGATACGCCATGGGTGCTCACTTCGCCGCGCACGCGCATGCCTTTTTGGCCGCCTTGCATATTGTTCAGGCCGTAGGCGTCCACCGGGGTGATTTTCACGCCGGGCAGGTCGGCCAGATTCAGGTAGGGGTTGGTTCCGCCGGGGTTGCCAAACGCGCCCAGCGCCTCGCCGCCAACGCGGTAAACCGTGCTGGGCGTGGCGCGTTCTGGTTTCAGCCAGCCGTCTTCAGCGGAGGCAGAGACTTCCACCACCGGCAGGGTGGTCACTTCGGCGGCCAGGCTGGGCGCGCACAGGCTGGCGAGCAGGCAGGGCAGCAGTTTGCGGCGCATTGGGGGTGTCATGGGCCAGGGTTCCTCTCAAGCGTGTCATCCGGGGATTGCCCGCAGTATTCGTCATGTAAATGTTTATATAGCGACGAACGGGCAACGACAGCTCAAGAGCACGCAAAAGCCAGGCCAATGGTTAATTTTGCTTAAAGCACCTTGAAATCAGCGTTTTGCTGATAGCCCAACAAAGCGAAGGTCTTCGTTATGTCATTTTGGCTACAACGAATGTCAGCTATCAGTCAGAAGAATCACCCGGGTCTTCTGTGTGCCCAGGGGTGAACTGGCGGCAGGCGCGGTGCAGAAAATCCAGCTGCTGCTGATAAGCACGGCATCCAGCGCAATAGCCCAGATGCACGCGCAGGCCCAGGCGTTCGCGAAAGCTGAGCGGGCGGTCCTGGCGCAGCGACAGCAGCCAGGTGGCGTGTTTGCAGTTCATGCGCGCGCCTCCTCGCCAAACCAGCGGGTTTGCAGACACAGCCGCAGCCCGGCGCGGGCGCGGTGCAGGATGACCCAGCAGTGATTGGGGGTGATGTCGAAATGGCCGCAGATTTCCGGGGTGTCCAGGTCGAGAAACTCGCGCATCATGAACACCCGTGCGGTGGATTCCGGCAGCCGGGTCAGGCAGGTTTCAAATACCTGCCAGAACTGGCGCTGCTCCAGCGAGGCGTCCGGATCGCTCCAGGCGGGCGGCTGGTCGTCGGCGTTCCAGTGGCCGCGCGCGTCAAAGAGTGCGTCAAAATCGTCAGCCTCGTCCTCACTGGGCAAGGGCGTCAGATACACCCGCCGGCGCTGGCGACGGATTTCGTCGATCAGCTTGTGCTTGAGAATGCCAAACACCCAGGTGCGCACCGCTGCGCGGCCAGCAAAACGCTCGGGCGCGCGGCTGGCGGCCAGCAAGGCCTCCTGCACGGCGTCTTCGGCGCTGTCGTCGTCGTGGTTCAGGTATAAACAGGCAAAGCGCAGCAGGTCGCGGCGCAGGCTGGCCAAAAAGCTGGCGTCGCGCAGCAGGCTGGCGGCGTCGGCAGCAGACGGAGAATCAGCAATATCGGGCATGGAGCAGCACTGTAGCGAATGACAAGGCCAAAGGCAAAACTGGCGCGGCGCGCACGACGCCGCCGCACCAGAAAAACCACAAGCGTATCAGAACAATCTACCGCAGCGCCGCCGGCTGGCTGGGGCTGGCTTCCAGTGTGTGGTGAATGCGCACCTGACTGAGCCCGGCCACCTGGCCAACCAGGGCATGCAGTTGCCGGCTGATCCGTTCGCGCTCGGCGGCGTCGCGGCAGGCTTGTGGATCGAGCACGGCGTCCAGCTCCAGCACGCCGTTGAGGTAGTGCAGCTCCAGGCTGATGCGGGCGCGCACGTGTTCGTCCAGCACCTCGGCCAGTGCGTCTTCCACCTGCGCGCGATGCGGCAGCGCCAGCATCTGCCGGCTGTGGCCGCTGTCGTCTTCCGGATCGATGTGCACCATCACGTCCAGCACCCGGTGCGCGTCCAGCACGCGCTGGCGGGCGTTGGCGGCGATATAGTGCCCTTCCGAGACGCTGATGCGGCCATCCACCAGAATATGCACGTCCACCATGGCCAGGTCGCCCATGCGCCGGGTGCGCAGGTCATGCGCGCTGCGCACGCCGGGCGTGGCCTCCAGCGTGGCGCAGATGGCGGCTTGTTCTTCGTCGTCCAGGCTGTGGTCCATCAGGTCGGACAATGCCGACCAGCTGAATTTCCAGCCCATATGGGTGATCATGAAACCCACCAGCGCCGCCGCCAGCGGATCCAGCCAGGCAAAGCCCAGCAGATTGCCGGCCACGCCAACGCCCACCACCAGCGACGAAGCAGCGTCCGAGCGGGCATGCCAGGCATTGGCCACCAGCATGCTGGATTTCACCGATTCGGCGATTTTCAGCATATAGCGAAACAGCAATTCCTTGCTGACCAGCGCCAGCCCGGCCACCCACAGCGCCAGGCTGTGCACCTGGCCAATGCTGGCCGGATCGGTGATTTTATGCGCCGCCGACCACAGCATGCCCACGCCCACGCTGAGCAAGAGCACGCCAATCACCAGCGAGGCGGCGGTTTCAAAGCGGCCATGGCCGTAAGGGTGGTTTTTGTCGGCGTCGGCGGCGCTGTGGCGGTTGGCGAACAGCACGACAAAGTCCGACACCAGATCCGACAGCGAATGCACGGCGTCGGCCACCAGCGCCTGTGAGCCGGCCCACAGGCCGACCAGCATCTGGGTGATCGACAGGGCGATGTTCACCCCCACGCTCACCCAGGTGCTGCGTTGCGCCGCCGCCTGGCGGGCGGCGTTGGGGGTTTCTTCACGCGGATCAAACGAATGGGAATGCGTCACAATACAAATTCCATCTAAATCAAAGACTTGGCATTGTGGCACAAATAAATGAATTTTCGCTTATCTGCATGGGCGGCGCCGACAGCAGCGCTTAGCGCCCGGCGCCAGCGCGCGCGCCGGGCATTGGCGCCAGCCGTCCGCCGATGATGCGCACCCGCTCGCCGCGTCGCCACGGCGGCGGCGCGGTGTAGGCAAAGGTTTGCGTCGGGCCGCTGTCCAACTGCACATGCACCGTCCAGGCGCGGTTGCGCCAGCGCTCGGCGGCCAGTTCGCGTTCGACGATCTCGCCGGCCATCATGCCGGCCGCGCCGCCATAAATCGCCCCGCCCGCGCCGCCGTGCTGGGCGCCCAGCTGCGCACCGGCCATGGCGCCCGCCTGTTGGCCGGCGCCGTTCACCCGTGGCGCGGCGGGCGCTTCAATCCACACCACCACGCCATTGCGCGGCTGGGTGCCGACATTCCAGTTGCCGGCCACCGCCAGCGGCGCGGCGGCCAGGGTCAAACTTAGCAGCAGCCTGTGCAGCATGGCGCGCTCCCGGTGGGTTTACAAAAAGAACAGCACGCTCAACAGCACAAACAACGGGAACAGCCACACCCAGGCCCAGGCCATATAGCCAAAAAAGCCCGGCATGGCCACGCCGCGATGCTCGGCAATGGCTTTGATCATGAAGTTGGGCGCATTGCCAATATAGCTGCTGGCGCCCATGAACACTGCGCCAGCCGAAATCGCCAGCAGGGTGCTGCTGTATTGCGTCATCATCTGCGCCGGGTCGCCGCTGGCCAGGTTGAAAAACACCAGATAGGTCGGCGCGTTGTCCAGAAAGCTCGACAAGCTGCCGGTCATCCAGAAATACATCAGATCAATCGGGCTGCCGTCGGCGCGCGACACCAGGCCCACCAGCTGGGCCAGCGCGCCATCCGGGCCGGCGCGCAAAATGGCGATGGCCGGCGCCATGGTGATGAAAATCGCGCCAAACAGCTTGCCCACTTCGGCAATCGGGTCCCAGTTGAATTCATTGCCATCGCGGATGCGGGTGGAGGTGAACGCCAGCGACGCGCCAGCCAGGCCCAGTAGCATGCCGTCGCGCAGCAGGTTTTGAATGCCCACTTTCACGCCAAGAATGTTCAGCTCCAGCCCGGGCTTCCACATGCCGGACATCAGCACCGCGCCGACCACGCCGGCCAGCAGCAGAAAATTAAACCCGCCCTGCACGCCCAGCCGGTGGTTGTCCGGGGTGGGGTCGCGCGGCAGCACGCCTTCTTTGCGGTAGTAATAACTGTCCAGCAGATAAAACGCCAGCAGCAACAGGCCGCAGGCGGTGAGCACCGGCAGCAGCATGGCCTGGAAAGTCCAGCTAAAACTCACGCCCTTGAGAAAACCCAAAAACAGCGGCGGGTCGCCAATCGGGGTCAGGCCGCCGCCGATATTGCCCACCAAAAAGATAAAAAACACCACCACATGCACATTGTGCCGGCGGTTGTCGTTGGCGCGCAGCAGCGGGCGAATCAGCAGCATGGCGGCGCCGGTGGTGCCCATGATGCTGGCGCACGCCGCGCCCAGCGCCAGAATGCCGGTGTTCAGCGCCGGCGAGCCGTGCAGATTGCCGGTGATCAAAATGCCGCCAGAAATGGTGTACAGGGCAAACAGCAGCACGATAAACGGCAGATATTCGTCCACCATGGCGTGCACCACCACATTGCCGGCGTCGGCTGGGCTCAGCCACAGCGCGCAGGGCAGCAAAAAGGCCAGCGCCCAGCCCAGGGCAATCTTGCCAAAGTGATGGTGCCAGAAGGCCGGGGCAAAAATCGGAAACAAGGCAATCGACAGCAGCAGGCCGGCAAACGGCAGCGACCACAACAAGGACAACTCGGCGCCGTTCAGGCCGGCGGCCTGCGCCAGCGTGGGGCACAGCAGAGCAAACACACACAATACACGGGACATCGCAGACTCCTGTGGCGCGCGGGGGGACGCGCGGTCAGGCCGGGCAATTTGCCCGGCAGGGTCGGCGGCAGGCAGGGCCAGAGGGCGCGGCAGGGGCCGCAGGCAAGACAGGACAACCGCCTGGCCTGAGGGAATCTGGCCTGCGCCGCCGCCAGGAGGCGGCGCAGGCGCGGTCAGCGGGAGCCGCGCCGAGCTGGCTTCGCGTCGCTCACCAAACCCTGTGAAGCAATCCTGGCCAGGCGCACGACCGCGCGCCACGACGCCAGGCGGGTTTGGTGAGCGGGACGCTTACTGCGTGCCGCGCTGAATGAATTCGATTTTGTAGCCGTCCGGGTCTTCGACAAAGGCAATCACCGTCGTGCCGTGCTTCATCGGCCCGGCTTCGCGGGTGACCTTGCCGCCCAGCGCGCGCACCTGATCACAGGCCGCTGCGGCATTGGGCACTTCCACCGCCAGATGGCCAAAGCCATTGCCCAGCTCGTAGCTGGCGGTGTCCCAGTTGTGGGTGAGCTCGATCACCGTGTGGTCGATTTCTTCGCCGTAACCGACAAAAGCCAGGGTGAAGCGGCCTTCCGGGTAATCGGTGCGGCGCAGCAGGCGCATGCCCAGCACTTCGGTGTAAAAACGCAGCGAGGCATCCAGATTGCCCACGCGCAGCATGGTGTGCAGTAAACGCATAATCAGAAAAAACTCCAACAGGCGCCGCCATGGCGGCGCGGGGGTAAAGGGCGGGGGCTTAAAGCGGCTAAGAGTCGCTCACCAAACCCAGCGAAGCGGCCCTGGCTAGGCGTGTGCAGACAGTGTAAGCCGTACGGCAAGGTCACACAACAACGCCAGGAGGGTTTTGTGAACCGCGCTTAATATTCGGGCAGATTCATCACCGTTTGGCGCATTGTGCGCCATCTGCCGTCAGCGCCTTGCGCCAGGCGGGGACATCAGGCGCTCACCACTGTGGCGCATGCTGTCCGTATTGCCTGAGCCAGGCGCGTTGTGCCGCCCAATCGGGACATAAACGTGCCACTTCGACCCAAAAGCGCGACGAATGGTTCATTTCGATGCGATGCGCCAGTTCGTGGGCCAGCACATAATCAATCACCGGCAGCGGGGCAAACAGCAGCCGCCAGGACAGGCGAATCACCCCGTCGTGGGTGCAGCTGCCCCAGCGCGCGCGCGCGGGTGAGAGCTTGAACGCGCTGGGCGGCGTGCGCCAGCGCCCGGCAAAGCCTTGCAGCCGTTCGGCAAACAGGCGGCGGGCCATGGCCTGATAGCGCTGTTTCAGCAGCTGCGCAGCGTGGGCGTCGTCGCGCGCGCCGCGCACGCACACCCGCTCCGGCTCCAGGCTGACGCCGGGCGGGCCGGCTTCGCGCACAATCGGCAGCGGCCGGCCCAGCAGCCACAGTTGTTGCAGCGCCGCCAGCTGCGGCGCGGGGGCCAGCGCGCTCAGGCGGTCAAGGTGTTTCCACAGCCAGTCGGCGCGCTGGTTCAGCAGGGCGACAATCTCGGCGTGCGGCAGGCGCAGCGGCGCGCGCACTTCCACCCCAGCCGGGCTGACGCGCAAGCCGATGGTCTTGCGCGCGCTGCGCGCCAGCGTGTAGTCCAGCGGCCCGCGCGCGGTGGCCAGCTGGTGCGAGCTAGGGCGCGCGCCGGCCATGCTTCAGTCCGGGCGGCACGGCCCACGGCCAACCAGCGCCGCTTGTTGCGCCAGCGTCCAGCTTTCCAGCGCCTGGGTCAGCGCTTCGGCGCTTTGGCCTGCGGGCAGGATGGGCGGGCCAATCACCACGTCGATCACGCCGGGATGCTTCAGAAAAGAATTGCGCGGCCAGAACTCACCCGAATTCAGCGCCACCGGCGACAAGGGCACATCCAGCGACTGCGCCAGCCGCGCCGCGCCCTGCTTGAACTTGCCCGGCTTGCCCGGCGGCATGCGCGTGCCTTCCGGGAAGATCACAATCCAGAAGCCGTCGCGCATGCGGTCGCGGCCCTGGTCCACCATCTGCTGGGCGGCCTGGCGGCTTTTGCGGTCGATCATGATGGCGCTGACCGCCGCCAGCCCCCAGCCAAAGAACGGAATCCACATCAGTTCTTTTTTGGCCACCCACACCTGACGCGGAAAAATCAGTTGCAGGGCCATGGTTTCCCAGCCGGACTGGTGCTGGCAGGCAATCACCGAAGGGGTGTTGGGGATGTTTTCCAGCCCGCGCACGCGGTAATGCAGGCCGCAGGTCAGCCGCAGCCAGGCCAGCATCAGGTGCGTCCAGGTGGTGACCACGCGATGGCGCAGCACGCGCGGAAACGGCAGCATCAGGATGGCCAGCAGCGAATACGGCGGGGTCAGCAGCAAAAAGCCGACCCAATACAGCAGGTTACGCAACACTAACATGAGCAGGAACAATCGCTTTCTACAAACACGGACAAAAACCGGCGCGCGGCGCGCGCTCAGTCGGCATGGTGACGGATCAGATATTCCGCCGCCACATACAAATCGTCAAACACCAGGGTGCGCGGCGGCAAATCACCCTTGGCCAGGGTGGCCTCGCCCTTGCCGGTGCGCACCAGAATGGGCAGGCCGCCCACCGCCGCCACCGCTTGCAGGTCGCGCAGGCTGTCGCCCACCAGCGGCAGGCTGTCCGGGCGCAGGCCAAAGCGCTCGGCGATGTCCAGCACCATGCCCGGCAGCGGCTTGCGGCAGGCACAGCCGGCTTCGGGCTTGTGCGGGCAGAAAAACACCGCGTCGATGCGCCCGCCGGCCTTATGCGCCAGATGGTGCATTTTTTCGTGCATGGCGTTCAGCGCGTGCATATCGAACAAGCCCCGGCCCAGGCCGGATTGATTGGTGGCCACCACCACATGCCAGCCGGCCTGCGTCAGCATGGCGATGGCGTCCAGGCTGCGCGGCAGCGGCACCCATTCCATGCTGTTTTTGACGAAATCATCGCGATCGTGGTTGATGACGCCGTCGCGGTCGAGGATGACGAGTTTCATGCATTCCATCCAGAAAAAACCGCCCGGACAGCACACGGCCCGCCGTTGCCAGCGGGCCGGGCGCAAGGGCGCAAAAAGAGCGTGGGTTATTCCGCCAGCAAGGAAATATCCGCCACCCGGTTGAACAAGCCGGCCAACTGCGCCAGCAGGGCCAGGCGGTTCTGGCGCACGGCCAGGTCGTCGGCCATCACCATCACGCCGTCAAAGAAGGCGTCCACCGGGGCTTTCAGCGCCGCCAGACGGGTCAGCGCGCCGGTCAGGTCGCCAGCGGCCTGGGCGGCGTCCACCTCGGCGCGCACGCTGGTGATGGCCTGGGCCAGCGCCTGTTCGGCGGCTTCGGCCAGCAGGGCCGGGTTGACCGCCTCGCTGACTTCGCCTTCGACCTTTTTCAGGATGTTTTTCACCCGCTTGTTGGCGGCGGCCAGGGTGGCGGCTTCCGGCAGGGCGCGGAAGGCGGCCACGGCGGCCAGCACGGCGCGCACATTGTCCAGGCGGGTGGGCGCCAGCGCCAGCACGGCGTCGATTTCATCGGCGCGGGCGTCGGCCAGCAGCAGGTTTTTCAGCCGTTCCTGCATAAAGCCAAACACATCGGCGGCCACGGTGGCGGACAGCTTGCCGGCCGGGAAGGCGGCGGCGGTCAGCGCCAGCAGCGCGGTGATATCCAGCGGCAGCTCCAGCGCCATGCGCAGAATGCCCAGCGCGTGGCGGCGCAGGCCAAACGGGTCTTTGTCGCCGGTCGGGATCAGGCCGATGCCATAAATGCCGACCACGGTTTCCAGCTTGTCGGCCAGCGCCACGGCCTTGGCCACGTCGCCCACCGGCAGGCTGTCGCCGGCAAAGCGCGGGTGGTAGTGGCCTTCGATGGCGGCGGCGACGGTGTCGTTTTCGCCATCCAGGCGGGCGTAGTACATGCCCATGGTGCCTTGCAGCTCGGGGAACTCGCCGACCATATCGCTGACCAGGTCAGCCTTGGCCAGGCGGGCGGCGCGGCGGGCGTCGTCCACATTGGCGCCAATCAGCCCGGCAATCTGGCCGGCCAGGCTTTCCAGCCGCTCGACGCGCTCCAGCTGGGTGCCAATCTGGTTGTGGTACACCACATTGCCCAGACGCGGCACGCGGCTTTCCAGTTTTTGCTTTTGGTCTTGCTCAAAGAAAAACTTGGCGTCAGACAAGCGGGCGCGCAGCACGCGCTCGTTGCCGTGGATGATGTGCGAGGGGTCGGCGGTTTCCAGGTTGGACGCCAGCAGGAAGCGGTTGATCAGCTTGCCTTCGGCGTTCAGCAGCGGGAAGTACTTCTGGTTTTGCTGCATGGTCAGGATCAGGCATTCCTGCGGCACTTTCAGGAAGTCTTCGGCAAAGCCGGCTTCCAGCACCACCGGCCATTCCACCAGCGCGGTCACTTCGTCCAGCAGGGCGTCGTCGCTGGCCAGGGTGGCGTTCAGCGCGGCGGCGCGGCTGGCCAGGCCGGCGCGAATGGCGTCGCGGCGGGCTTCAAAACTGGGCACCACCTTGCCCACGCTTTGCAGCGTGCTGACATAGCTGTCGGCGTCGGTCAGCGTGACTGCGCCAGCCGACAAAAAGCGGTGGCCGCCGGTTTCGCGGCCGGCCGTCAGGCCCAGCACTTCGCCAGCCACCACCTCGGCGCCGTGCAGCATCACCAGCTTGTGCACCGGACGGACAAAGGTCACGTCAGAATCGCCCCAGCGCATCACCTTGGGGATGGGCAGCTTTTTCAGCGCATCCTGCACGATGCCGGCCAGCACGTCGGCCAGCTTGGCGCCAGCGGCCTGGTAGCGGTAGAAAAAGGTTTCGCTCTTGCCGTCCAGACGACGCTCGAATTGGGCAACGGCGTCCAGCGGGATGCCGCGCGCTTCCAGCTTCTTGCGCAGCGCCGGGCTGGGCTGGCCATCGGCGCCCAGCGCCACCGCCACCGGCATGATTTTTTCAACGGCTTCTTCGTCGGCGGCCACCGCCAGCACGGCGGGAATGCTCACGCCCAGGCGGCGCGGGCTGGCAAAAATCTGCGCGGCGACGTCGGCGGCGACGAGTTTTTTCTCGGCCAGGCCGGCCACAATCGCGCCGGCAAAGCTGGCGGCCAGGCGCGGCAGCGCCTTGGGTGGGAGTTCTTCGGTAAACAGTTCGACAAGCAGGGTGTGTTTCATGGCGTCAGGTCAGGCATTCGTTAGGGTTGCGCGGGCGCGAGCTTGCAGACCACATCCAGCATGCCCGCGCCCATCGAGCCGTCCGGCGCAGGCTGGAATTTCCATTGGAAATCCTGCAACTGGAACAGCGAGTGGTAGACCGACTTGCCGGCCTGGTCAAAGAGATCAATCGAGGCAAAGGCGTAGCGGCGCTGAAGGCAGTCGCCGATCACCAGCATGCGTCGGGTGTGGAAAGAAATTTTCAGCTGCGGGTCGCGTTGCTGCTGGGTGTAGCGCTCTTCGTGCTCAAAGCGCAGCAGATTGTTTTTTTCCAGCCGCACCGAATTGCGGTCCACCGCCAGCGCGGCCAGCGTGCCGCGCTGGTACACCACCCAGTCCGGGGCGGCGAAGGCGGGCGCGGCGGCCAGCAGGGACAATGACAACAGGGCAAGTCGGCGCATCAGCGTCAGTCCTTTTTCAGCATCGGGAAGCCCAGCGCTTCGCGCGAATCGTAGTAGGCCTGCGCCACCAGCCGCGCCAGCGCGCGCACCCGGCCAATGTAGGCGGCGCGCTCAGTCACCGAAATCGCGCCACGGGCGTCGAGCAGGTTGAAGGTGTGCGAGCACTTCACCACCATTTCATACATCGGCAGCGCCAGATTCACTTCGTGCAGGCGCTTGGCCTCGCCTTCAAAGTCGTTGAACAGGCGGAACAGCAGCTCGGTGTTGCTGTGCTCGAAGTTATAGGTGGATTGCTCGACTTCGTTCTGGTGGAACACATCGCCATAGGTGACAACCTGGCCATCCGGCAGCACGTTCCACACCAGGTCGTAGACGTTTTCCACGCCTTGCAGATACATGGCCAGGCGCTCCAGGCCATAGGTGATCTCGCCCAGCACCGGCTTGCAATCCAGGCCGCCCACTTGCTGGAAGTAGGTGAACTGGGTGACTTCCATGCCGTTCAGCCAGACTTCCCAGCCCAGGCCCCAGGCGCCCAGCGTCGGGCTTTCCCAGTCGTCCTCGACAAAGCGGATGTCGTGCACCGAGGTGTCGATGCCCAGCTCGCGCAGGCTGCCCAGGTAGAGGTCTTGAATATCCGGCGGGCTGGGTTTCAGCACCACTTGATACTGGTAATAGTGTTGCAGGCGGTTGGGGTTTTCACCGTAGCGGCCATCCTTGGGGCGGCGCGAAGGCTGCACATAGGCGGCGCGCCACGGCTCCGGGCCCAGCGCCCGCAGGAAGGTGGCGGTATGGAAGGTGCCTGCGCCCATTTCCATGTCGTAAGGTTGCAGCAACGCGCAGCCTTGCGCGTTCCAGTAGTTCTGCAAGCGGAGGATGATTTCCTGAAAGGTGAGCATAGTCCCGGCACGGCAACGTGAAAAATAACACGTCATTTTACTGGCGTTTGCGGGTGGGGGAAAGGTGGCGGTGATTCTGCTGCTGCCAGCCCAGCCCGATGGCGGCATCGCCAGCTGCCGTGACGAGGCAAGCCAGCCGGAAAAACCCCTCATCGGCGGCGATCAGGCCGGATACAGCGCCCCCAGCACCCGCCCGCCTGCCGCGCCGGTGACAGCGGGCAGATTGCCCGGCAAGCGCTGCATAAACCGCTGCGCCAGCCAGGCAAAGGCCAGTGCTTCCACTTGCATGGCCGGCACGCCCAGTGCGTCGGTAGCGCTCACCCGGCAATGCGGCAGCGCGGCGGCCAGCTCGGCCATCAGCAGCGGATTCAGCGCACCACCACCGCACACATACAGCGCACGGGTGGCGGGCGCGTGCCGGGCAAGCGCCTGTGCCGCGCTGCTGACGGTCAGCTGCAACAAGGTGCGCTGCACATCGGCCGCTGCCAGACCAGGGTGAGCGGCCAGCCGCGCGTGCAGCCAGTCCAGCGAGAACAGCTCGCGGCCGGTGCTCTTGGGCGGCGGTGCGGCAAAATACGGGTCGGCCAGACAATCCGCCAGCAGCGCAGGCACGCAACGCCCGCTGGCCGCCCAGGCGCCGCCCGCATCAAAACGCGCCCCCGGCTGGCAATCGGCAATCCAGGCATCCATCAGCATATTGCCCGGCCCGGTGTCAAAGCCGATGACGGGCAAGGCCGGATCCAGCCGGGTGAGATTGCCGATGCCGCCCAGGTTCAACACCACCCGCGCTTCGTGCGCGTCGCCAAACCAGGCCTGATGCGCTGCCGGCACCAGCGGCGCGCCCTGGCCGCCCGCCGCCAGATCGCGACGACGAAAATCGCCCACCACATCAATGCCGGTCAGTTCCGCCAGCAAGGCCAAATCGGCCAGTTGCACAGTGTAGCCAGCCTGCGGCGCGTGGCGCACGGTCTGGCCATGACACCCCACCGCCACCACCTGCGCCGCGCTGACGCCAGCCTGCGCCAAGGCCAGCTGGCACACTTCAGCGTACAAGCGCGCCAGTTGCTGAGCCAAGCGGGCGGCGCGATCCAGTTCATTATCGCCCACCGGCTGCAAGGCCAGAATCTCGGCGCGCAGCGCATCCGCATACGGCAGGCTGGCGCAGGCCAGTACGCGCGGTTGGGCGGCGGATAAATCCGCCAGTACGGCGTCTACGCCGTCCAGGCTGGTGCCGGACATCAGGCCGAGATAAAAACCTTGGGTCATATGTGGTGAGGTCTGCATCAGTCAGTCAGGAAAAAGGGCGATCGTGTCGCATCGCCGTGCGGGGGCATGAGATGTTTCGGGCAGGTATTTACGCCGTCAACAAGGCCCCGTGGCGAAACGGCGTGCTGCCGGCGATTTTGACCAGTTCCATGCCCAGCATGGCGTAGCGCTGTGTGGTGCGGGCGTACACGCGGCCGGCCACGCTGGCGCGGCGGGTGCTGCGCGTGCCGCTGATCGGGTCGAGCAGTTCACAAACCGGCTCACCAGCGTCCACCCAATCACCCAGGGGGCGCAGAAACGTTACGAGGCCGGCCCGGTCTGCGCGCACGGTTTCCGACCCGGCCAGAGGGGTGGGCGGAAACGGCAACGGCGGCAGGGGCGGGGGCTCGCCGCGCAACACGCCACGGTGGCGCAAAAAGGCCAGCAATCGGATGGCGTCTTCCTGGGCCAGTTTTTCATCGACGTCGGTCTGGCCGCGCAATTCCAGCGTAACGGCCAGGCAGGCCAGCGGCAGCGGATGGGCAGCCGGCAGGCTTTCGGCCAGTTGCCACCAAGGCTGGCTGCATGCTTCGTCAAACGAGCAGGCCACGCCGCTGCCGCGCGCCAGCAGGTTGACTTCACTGCCCAGGCAGCGCGCCAGGGTTTCCGCCTGCGGCCAGTACGGGGTTTCGGTATACAGATGGACAATCGCCTCGGTATCGGCGTGCACGTCCACCACCACATCGGCATCGCAGGCCAGGCTCAGCAGGGTGAGCCGCAGCACGTCCAGCTCGCTGATAGCGTCCTGGCGCAGCTCGGCCAGGTGCTGGCGCATGGCGGCGCGCACCAGGGCGATATTGTGGGCGCCGTCATTGCCCCATTGCCCGGCCAGCCGGGCGCGCACTGGCTCGGCCAGCTCGGGGTAGCCTCGATTGAAATTGTCACCACTGTGCAGGGCAAAACGGCCCACCGGCTCACGCAGCACGCTTTGCCCCAGGCCGATCGGGTTGGCCACCGGCACGACAATCACTTCTCCAATCAGCTCATCCGCTTGCTCGGCCGCCGCCAGCGCTTGCGCCAGATGGTGCAGCACCAGCATGCCCGGCAATTCGTCGGCGTGCAGGCCGGCTTGCAGATACACTTTGGGCCCGGCGCCGGGCACGCCAAAATGCAGGCTGACCACGTCGCGCTGCACACCCAGGCTGGGCGCGGGCAACGGGTGGGAATGACGGTGCATGCAAGCTCTCCGTAGGACGGGCGGGGACAGCATATGGTATGTCAACTTGCTGCGCCGCTCCAGCGGCTTGGCGGACAGCTCAGGGGGCAACGGTCATCCTGTGGCCTGACATGCGGCAGGATGACCGTATTCAGGCGGCAGGCGCGGGCGGTGTCAGAAAGCGTTTGATGAATTCGGCTTCCGGGCTGGGGTAGCCCAGCAGATAGCCCTGGGCTTCGTCGCAGCCGCGCTGGGTCAGCAGGGCCAGCTGTTCGCGGGTTTCCACGCCCTCGGCAATCACCGACAGGCCCAGATTGCGCGCCAGATTCAGAATGGTGTCCACGATGGCGGCGGCGCTGGTGTCGCTGGCGATGTCGGTGACAAACGAGCGGTCGATTTTCAGCCGGTCAATCGGAAAGTGCCGCAGATAAGACAAGGACGAATAGCCGGTGCCAAAGTCGTCAATGGCCAGGCGTACGCCAATGCGCTTGAGCTCGGACAGAATGGCGATGATGGCCTTGATGTCACCCATCACCGTGCGCTCGGTGACTTCCAGCTCCAGACAGCGGGCGTCCAGCCGGTAACGGGCCAGTGCCTCCTGCACTTTGCCGGGCAAGCCCGGATCCTGAAAATGTACGGCGGAAAGATTGATGGCGATGGTCAGCGGTTCGCCCTCGAAGGTCCACGCCGGCCAGCTGGCGCGCTGGCGGCAGGCTTCGTTGAGCACCCAGTCGCTGATGTCGCGGATCAGATGCGTGTCTTCCGCCACCGGGATAAAACGCGCCGGGCTGACCAGGCCCCATTGCGGGTGCTGCCAGCGGATCAGCGCTTCGCCGCCAATCAGCTTGCCGTCGCTCAGACGGAATTGCGGCTGCACATACAGGCGGAATTCATCACGACCATGGGCATGCTTGAGGGCGTTGAACAGATTAAAGCGTTCGGCGGCGCGCTCGGACAAATCCGGCTTGAACAGGGCAAAATTATCGCCGCCCAGCGCCTTGGCCTCTTGCATGGCCGATTCAGCCTGCTGGGCCAGCACTTCCACCGTATCGGCGTCATACGGAAAGCAGCTGACGCCAATGCTGGCGCTCAGATGCACATTGGCGGCGCCGTCCACCGTGCATGGCTGGCGCACGGCATCCAGCAGACGTTCGACCAGCGGGCGCCACGACTCGCCGCCCCCCACGCTGGGGGCCAGAATCAGAAAATGGTCGCTTTCCAGCCGTGCCAGCGTGGCGTCGTCGTCCAGGCAGCTGTGCAGCCGCCGCGCCATCGCCACCAGGAGCGCATCGCCGGCATGTGGCCCGGTGATGTCGTTGACCAGCTTGAAGCCATCCAGATCGACAAACAGCATGGCCGCCGAGCCGCCGTGCGCCAGTTCGGCAGCCAGCGCCAGCCGGGCGCGCTCGTTGAACAGGTGGCGATTGGGCAGCAGCGTCAGGCTGTCGTAATTGGCCAACTGATAGATCGCGCGTTCTTTTTCCTTGCGGCTGGTCATGTCGGTGAAAATGCCAATAAAGCGATGAATCGCCCCTTCAGCATTGCGGATGGCGGTGATCGACAGCCATTCCGGGTACACCTCGCCGGATTTGCGTCGGTTCCAGATTTCACCGGACCAGCGCCCCTGCTCGTGCAGCGACGCCCACATATCGCGGTAAAAGTTGCCGTCCTGGCGGCCAGAAGCCAATAGCGCCGGGGTATGGCCCACGGCTTCTTGTGCGGTGTAGCCGGTGATGCGCTCAAACGCCCGGTTCAGTGCGATGATCTTGCCGTTGGTGTCGGTGATGACAATGCCTTCGCCCGAGTGCTGGAACACCTGCGCCGACAGCTGCAATTGCTCGGCGGCCTGCTCACGGTCGCTGACGTCAAACGACATGCCGATCACGCCGGGGCGACCTTGCTCGTCCGGCATTGGGGTGTAGTGGGTTTCCAGCCACAGGCGCTCGCCAAAGCGGCGCAGGGCGCTGAAGCGCTCGCCCTTGCGCGCGCGCTCAATTTGAAACGGGAAATCCGGCAGGCTGGCCAGGCAATCCTGCACCCGCGCGCCCACCACCGGGGTGAGGTTGGCCGGCAGGCCGCGCAGGCCGGTGCCTACGCACAGGGTAAAGCGGTTGTCGCCGTCCACTGCCCACAGAATCACTGGCAGCTGGCGCAGCACCTGATCCAGATAGGTTTCGCTCAGGTGCAGCTGGCGGGTGAGGTCGTGCCAGGCGGATTGGTCACGCAAGGTGGTCCACACCGCGTGACGACCATGAAAATTCAGCCGGTGCGAGCTGACTTCCACTGGCAGCTCCGGGCCGTCGCGGCGCAGCAGTCGTGCCTGCCAGCGATGCTCGCTACAGGTGTCGCTGGACAATACCGCATGCACCTGATCGCGCAGCACGGGCAAATCGTCAGCGTGCAGCAGGGTGGATAATGGCGCATCCAGCAGGGCATCAGCGGATTCGTGGCCCACCAGCCGGGCACAGGCCGGGTTGGCGAACAACACGCGCTGGCGGTCGTGAATCAGCATGGCGTCGCTGCTGGCGGCCATCAGCTCGCGTTCGTGGCCTTCTACCTGGGTGGCCAGCGCCATGGCCTGGTCGCGCTGATGCAACAGGCTGAACACGCCCACCAGGGTGGCCAGCGCATCGCGCTCGGCCTCGCTCCAGTGATAGGCACTGTCACGGTGCGCCACGCACAGCAAAGCCGCCCCCTGACCGGGCACGCGCAGCACCGCCAGCGCCGCAGTCTGGAAGCTGTGCTGACCATCAAAAAACGGCGACAGCACGAATACCTCGCACATGCGTTCCGGCTGTTGCAGCAACCAGTGGCCCAGGGCCGGGATGGTCTGGCAGAGCGGCATGCCCGATTCACTCATCGGGCAGCGGCTCAGGCAGCGATCATCCTGGATCTGGTAGTCCGGGCAAAAGGCATCCGCGCGGAAGGTGCCGTAATCGGCGCCCACCTGGGCACACAGCAGTTCAATCGCCTCACGCATCGGCGACTGGCCTGGCGTGGGCGTGGCAAAGAAACTTTCCAGGGTGTGCCGGACCCGCTGCGCCAATGTCGAAATGGCGTCAGTGTTGGTCATGTCCGCGACGGAACTGGCTGATGGATGAGACAGACTGGCATCTCCCTTGCTAAATCTACGGGGCTGAATCGGCCATGCGGTGCTGCCATAGGGTGGCAGGCAGGGCAAGGCGGGAGCTCGTTCAGGCGGCGCGCAGTGTAACACGCCTGCAACGGGCAACCAGCCGGGAATCCGCGCATTGTCTGACTTGGCGCAAATTCCCGACCTATGGTTTGGCCAGGGCTTTGTCCGTATGCTACGGCCCGGATTGCATTCGGGCCGCACGGACGTGCACCACACGATCCATAACCAGCTTTGCAAAATGGTTACACAAAAGTCATGTTTTGACCATGCACCATTTGAGCTTAGCAAAAAAACCGGCAGCGTTCACCCCGCATAGCCGGTGCTCAGGCGTCCGCCTACCCCATGGCGGGCATAAAGAAGATGTGTGCCAGCGCTTCCTACCCGGAAGGCCGCCGGCCCGCGCCACAGCCGGCGCGGATCACGAGAGAGACGATTCATGAAGCTGACCCTGTCGCGCAAGCTGTACGGGGGATTTGGCGTGGTGCTGGCCATTCTGGCCGTGCTGGTTGCCGCTGCCTTATTCTCTACCGACCGTCTGGTCGAATCCAAAACCGCCAGCCAACGCAGTTACGACACCGTGCAGCGTGCGCTTGAGCTGGAAAACCAGCTGGCCAATATCAGCATTGGCATTCGCGGCTTTATGCTCACCGGCAAAGAAGACATGCTCAGCGCCGTGTATGCCGGCGATGGCGAAGTGGAAAAAACCCTGAAAACCCTGCGCGCCAATCTGGCCGATCAGCCAGAACAACTGGCGCGGCTGGATAAAGTCTCCCAGCTCAAGGGCGCGTGGATGGGCACCTCGGTGTATCCGGCCATTGAGGCACGGCGCGGCAAGTTGAATGACAACACCGCCATTGGTCAGGTATCCAGCTATTATCTGTCGCTGGGCGGCACCGACAAGGCCGGGCAGATTCGCCATGAGCTGCGCGCCTTTATGGCCGCCGAACGCCAGGCGCTGGAAGCGCGCAACACGGCCGTCGAGCAGTCCACTGAACTGGCGCGCGCCGTGCTGCTGGTGGGCGGCGCCGTCGCCCTGTTGTTGGGCTTGTTGATTGCCGCCGGCCTGGGCCGCCATATTGCCGGCCGCCTGCGCCATGCGGTGGACGTGGCGCACGCCGCCGCCCAGGGCGACCTCACCGTCAAGGTGCGCGCCGATGGCCACGACGAAGTGGCTGACGTGCTGACCGCCTTCGCCAGCATGCAACAGCGCCTGCGCACCCTGCTGACCGACATCCAGCACGGCGCGCGCAATCTGCTGGATTCGTCCGGGCAGATTTCCGCCGCCTCGGCGCACATCAGCGAATCCAGCGAAGTGCAATCCCATTCCGCCACCGCCATGGCCTCGGCGGTGGAACAACTGTCGGTGAGCATTGGCCATGTCACCGAAAGCGCCGCCGAAGCGCAGCGCATCTCCACCCAATCCGGCGAATTGTCGATCAGCAGCGGCGACATCATCGCCCAGGCGGTCAGCGGCATTCAGCATATTGCCGAAAGCGTGACCCATGCCGCCGAAGAAATCGCCCAGCTGCAAGCCCAGTCCAGCAAGATTTCGGCGATTGTCACCGTGATTCAGGACATCGCCGACCAAACCAATCTGCTGGCGCTGAACGCGGCGATCGAAGCCGCCCGCGCTGGCGAGCAAGGGCGCGGCTTTGCCGTGGTGGCCGACGAAGTGCGCAAGCTGGCCGAGCGCACCAGCCAGGCCACCGGCGAAATCACCCAGATGATCCAGTCCATCCAGAACGGCAATCAGGGTGTGGTCTGCACCATGCAGGAAGGCGTAACCCAAGTCACCCAAGGCGTGGCGCTGGCGCACCAGGCCGGCGAAGCGGTGGTCAGTATTCGCGCCAGCGCCGAGCGGGTGGTCAATGTGGTCGGCGCCATCACCACGGCGCTGCAAGAGCAGGTGCAGGCCAGCGCCGACGTGGCCGCCAATGTGGAAAAAATCGCCGCCATGGCAGAAAGCAACAGCCAGTCGGTGCGCCAAGCACACAGCACCGCCGTGGGCCTGCAACAGCTGGCGCAGACGCTGGAGCGTTCGGCGGCGGGCTTCAAGGTGTAAAGGCGCACTGATTCTGCCACGCATCGCACGAAGAGCCGCTCACAAAACCCCCTGGCGTTGTTGTGTGACCTTGCCGTACTACCCGTACTGT
>ERZ650307.135-NODE-135-length-36186-cov-8.515430_pt1 | contig 36186 bp, 36 predicted proteins | sample MGYA00376243_ERZ650307 | MGnify/ENA primary metagenome ERZ650307 (study PRJEB26733, sample SAMN07839242) | wastewater metagenome | biome: urban; feature: artificial channel; material: waste water | place: USA: North Carolina | collected 2016-03-31 ... | reverse complement strand
GGGGTTCGGTTTTGGCGAGTTTGATAAAATCATGCTCGGTGAGTTGGTGGTTTTTTGGGGTCAGTTTAGGCATGGGGCGATTATAGCTTATTTATTTTTATTGGTATCAGACGGCCTGAGCTTTTTGCAACAAGCCTTTCTGATGTGGAAGGCGGCGTAACCGCCCTCATGCCTTGCACCGCACAACACAGGCCGTCTGAAAACTTAATCTTCAGACGGCCTGCGTGGTTTGCCTGCATAAAGCGCTTTATTCGGAATGGCTGTTTAAGAAGCCGCCGCTTTGGTGCGCCCACAATTTGGCGTAAAGGCCGTGTTTGGCCAGCAGCTCTTCGTGGCTGCCCTGCTCCACAATGCGCCCTTTGTCGAGCACAATCAGCCTGTCCATGGCGGCAATGGTGGAGAGGCGGTGGGCGATGGCGATCACGGTTTTGTTTTCCATCAGCGCATCGAGGCTTTCCTGAATGGCGGCTTCCACTTCGGAATCGAGCGCGCTGGTGGCTTCATCAAGCAGCAGAATCGGCGCGTCTTTCAGCATCACGCGGGCAATGGCGATGCGCTGGCGCTGGCCGCCGGAAAGCTTCACACCGCGCTCGCCCACGTGCGCATCGTAGCCGCGCCGGCCTTTGGCATCGGAAAGATTGGGAATAAACTCAGCCGCTTCGGCCTGCTCGGCGGCGCGATACATATCTTCATCGCCGGCATCAGGGCGGCCATAGAGAATATTGTCGCGCACGGAGCGGTGCAGCAGCGAAGTGTCTTGCGTGACCAAGCCGATTTGCTTGCGCAGGCTCTCTTGGGTAACGTTGCGGATATTTTGGCCGTCAATGCTGATGCTGCCGCTGTTGGTTTCATAAAAGCGCAGCAGCAGGTTCACAATGGTGGATTTGCCCGCGCCCGAGCGGCCGATCAAGCCCACTTTTTCGCCGGGGCGGATGGTGAGGTTGAAGCCGTTGAGCAGGGGCTTGCCCGCTTCGTAAGAGAAATCGACGTGATCAAAATGGATTTCGCCGTGGCGCACCACCAGCGGGCGGGCATCGGGCAAATCCACAATGGTGTGCGGCTTGGAGAGCGTGTTCATGCCGTCTTGCACGGTGCCGATGTTTTCAAACAGGCGCGCCGATTCCCACATAATCCATTGCGACATGCTGTTGAGCCGCAAAGCCATGGCGGTGGCGGTGGCCACTGCGCCCACGCCCACCTGGCCTTGGCTCCACAGCCACAAGCCCAGCGCGGCGGTGCCCACGGTGAGCGACACGTTGAGCACATAGCTGGCCGAATCGAGCCCCGTGGCCAGGCGCATCTGCGCATGCACGGTTTGCATAAATTCGCGCATCGAGGCTTTGGCATAAGCGGCTTCGCGCGAGCCGTGGGAAAAAAGCTTCACGGTGGTGATGTTGGAATAAGCATCGGTGATGCGGCCGGTCATCAGGCTGCGGGCATCGGCTTGGCGCTGCGCGGTTTTGGCCAAGCGCGGAATCATCGCGCGCATCATGCCCACAAACAACACCAACCACAGCACAAACGGCAGCAGCAGCCAGCCGTCGAGCGCCACCAGAATCACGCCCGAAGTGATCAAATACACCGCCACATACACCAGCATATCGGTGCACGTCATCACCGTGTCGCGCACGGCCAGCGCGGTTTGCATCACTTTGGCCGACACGCGCCCGGCAAATTCGTCTTGATAAAAGCCCAGGCTCTGGCCGAGCATCAAGCGGTGGAAATTCCAGCGCAGCCGCATGGGAAACACGCCTTGCAGGGTTTGCAGGCGCACGTTGGAAGCCACAAACGCCCACACAATGCTCAGCAGCATCACCACCGCCATCAGCGTGAGCATGCCGCCTTTTTCCGCCCACAATTGGGCGGGCGTGTATTTGCCCAGCCAATCCACAAGCTGCCCCATATATTGAAACAGCACCGCCGATAAAATGCCCAAGCCGGCCGATAAAATCGTCAAGCCCAAAAGCCAGCCGTGCAGGCCGTTGAGGTTGGACCAGATAAACGACACCACATTTTTGCCTTCGGGCGTTTGCGGCACGTCGTCGGGATAAGGATCGATGCGGGTTTCAAACCAGTTGAAAATCTTGCTGAACATATTGATAAAGCTTTCGTTTGTGAAGCAGCCGGTGCTTCAAAGATTGTTTTTATGGTCGGTTGGTGCGTATGCGTTCAGACGGCCTTCATTTATCATCAGGCCGTCTGAAAACATAATACAGGCGGTAATATATAACCAAACAAATTAATTTTGGGGGCTGCCCGGCAAACCTATCGGCTTGCTTCAGACGACTTTAAACAGTGATTGTTTTCTTATTCAAACAAGAAAAAATGTTTGAACCTAAACAACTTTTCATACCCATTCAAAAAAGTAAGCCAACAAGGCGGAAGCCTGCGACTATAGAGATAGTATGGCAAGGCGAGACAACGAAGTGAGGTTATTTTTTGGATTGGTATCAGACGGCCTGTAACCAAATCCCCTCTCTCTCAACTAAATGTCGGATTCGAGAATCCGATCTACGCATTGGATACGGGGATGAAGGCCGCCAAGCGCGGGTTGGGTTCAATGGCAGCTTCAGAGCAATGATGAAATTTATCGGCCATCGTTTGCAGCGCAGATACGGCTTTATTTCAGCAGATTTTTCAACGCCAACCGCACGCCCTCGCCCACTTCGGTGCCCACAGGCAGATTTTTCACCGCCGCTCTGGCTTCGCGCTCGTTGTAGCCCAAGGCCAAAAGCGTGCTGACGATATCGTCGGTTTCATCGGCCGCCGGCGCAGGCACCAGCAGGCCGCCATCTGCAGCGGGGGTGAGCTTGCCGCGCAATTCCAGCACCATGCGCTCGGCGGTTTTCTTGCCGATGCCAGGCGCAGAAGAGAGGCGGCCCACATCTTCTTGCGCCACCGCCTGTGCCAGCTCGCCGGCGCTCATGGCGCTCAAAATGCCCAGCGCCGTTTTGGCACCGATGCCGCTCACTTTCACCAGCTGGCGAAACGTGGCGCGCTCTTGCGCCGAGCCGAAGCCGAACAATAAATGCGCATCTTCGCGCACCACCAATTGGGTGAAAAGCTGCACAGGCTCGCCCAAAGGCGGCAGGGTGTAGAAAGTCTGCATCGACACATCCACTTCGTAGCCCACGCCGCCCACATCAATCACGATTTGCGGCGGCTGCTTTTCCACCAGTTTGCCATTTAATCTGCCGATCATTTTTCACGCCTGCTTTGTGTGTTTTCAAGCCGAAAGTATAGCATAGGCGCATGCAAAAAATTTCAGACGGCCTGCATCACACAGGCCGTCTGAAAAGAAGCGGCGGCGCTTAAATGGCGGTTTGCACCTGGCGCTTGGCGCTGTCGGCATGGTCTTGCTGGGCAAATGGCCCCATGCGCACCACATATTGGTTGTTTTGCTTCACCATCACCACTTTTTGCGCGCTCTGGGCGCTGTTCAGGTGGCGGCTGGTTTGGCTCAGATAGCTTTTGGCTTCGGCTTCGCTGCCGAAGCTTTTCAGGTTCACATAAATATTGCGGCCACTGCCTGCATTGGCGGCGAGGGTTTCACCGCTGCCCGGCAATACTTGCTCAACGCGCACATTGGCGGTGCCCTGATTGATAAAGCCCAGCTTGCCCGCTGCGGCTTTGGATAAATCCATCACGCGGCTGCTGTGGAAGGGGCCGCGGTCGTTGATGCGCACCACCACGCTTTTGCCGTTGGCCAGGTTGGTTACTTTGGCATAGCTGGGAATGGGCAGGGTTTTGTGGGCGGCGGTCATCATATTCATGTCGTAGCGCTCGCCGCTGGAGGTTTTGCGGCCGTGGAATTTGTTGCCATACCATGAAGCCTTGCCTGTTTGGGAGAACTCAGCCACTTTTCTCATCGGATAATAGCGCTTGCCCGCCACCTGATAGCTCATATTGGCCGAACGGTGCAGCTTTTCGGCTTTCACCACCGCATCGGGCAGTGCATTGCTGCTCACGGTGCGCACGGCAGGCCGGGCTGAGGGGGCAGATTCAGCGGCAGCGGGGCTGATAAGCGCGCTGCCGATGGCGATGGCGGTAAATGCGCCGACGAAAAAAATATTTTTGGCTTTAGTCAAAACAGGTTCCAATTCTTGAGTCAAACACGCAGCGCCTTGATTTTTCATGTATTCAAGACGAAATTCATATTAAATTACAAGCGGCTTTATATGCCGGCTGAAAAATCCTGCTGCCGCCAGGCTTCGAAAAGCATCACGGCCACAGTGTTGGAAAGATTCATGCTTCTGCTGCCCGGCTGCATCGGCAGGCGCAGCTTTTGCGCCGATGGCAAACCATCGAGAATCTCCGCCGGCAGACCTCGGGTTTCGGGGCCGAATAAAAACACATCGCCCGGCACAAACGCCGCCTTGTCGGGGCGCGCGCTGCCTTTGGTGGTGAGCGCAAAAATGCGCCGGCCGGCCAAAGCAGCCAGGCAATCGCTGAAATTTTCATGCACCTGCACCGCCGCAAATTCGTGATAATCAAGGCCGGCGCGCTTCATTTTGCTCGAATCGAGCGGAAAACCCAGCGGCTTGACCAAATGCAAATCGGCGCCGGTGTTGGCGCAGAGGCGGATGATATTGCCCGTGTTCGGAGGAATTTCGGGCTGGTACAAAACAACAGTAAACATATAAATCAGTCACTTAATCTAGGGCACTATGCCCGAAGCAGGCAGGTGCGTCAAAAAATTTTCATTTGCGCGCGGGCGAGCGTCCAGCAAAAAATGCGCCCAGCCCCCGCCCTTTTTAGCACGCGGGCCAATTCATTTAATGTTGCGCCTGTGGTCACAACATCGTCGATTAACAGCAGGTTACAGTTCTTAACCAAGCCGCTTTGCACGGCAAACGCATGGCGCACATTGCGTTGGCGCTCATCGCTTTTGAGCGTGCTTTGCGGTGCGTGATGCCGTCTGAACACCGCATCGCGCGGCAACAGCGGCCAGCCGTAATGCTGCGCCAGCCGCGCCGCAAGCTCATCGGCCTGATTGAAGCCGCGGTAGAGCCGCCGCGCTTTGCTCAAGGGCATGGCCAACGCCGCACCGATTTCGGCATCGGCCAGCCACGGCGGCGGGTGGGCACGCATGATTTCCACCAGCGGCTCGCGCATGCTCAAATCGGCTAAATGCTTGAACGCATGCAGCATGCTGCTGGCCGGCGGCTCATAATACACGGAAGCCCACAGCCGCTCAAACGGCGGCGGCTTTTGCTGGCAGCGCCCGCACACCGCGCCGAGGGTGCTTATGCCGGCGCATTGCGGGCACATATGCGCCGCATCGGTGCGCACGCTTTGCAAATCGGCGGCGCAAGCGGCGCACAGCCCGCAGCCGGCGGCCGAATCGTGGCATAATACACACCGTTTTGAGCCGGCGCTTTGCCGCCACCAAGAAAGCATTCCCATGCAAAATCCTGCCAAAAATGTTTATCTGATTCACGGCTGGGCCGCCAACCACCATATTTTCGACGACCTGGTTCCGCGCCTGCCCGCCGATTGGCGCATACACACGCCCGATTTGCCCGGCCACGGCGCAGCACCTTTTGACGGCACATTCGATGTGGCTGCCGCCGCCGATGCGCTGGCGGCGCAAATCGATGAGCCGGCCTGCATTTTAGGCTGGTCGCTCGGCGGCCAAGTGGCGCTTTATCTGGCCGCACGCCACCCCGAAAAAGTGCGCGCGCTCTGCCTCACCGCCAGCTTTGCCCGTTTTCAGGCCGCGCCCGATTATCCCGAAGGGCTGAGCAACCCGGCGCTGGCAAAAATGGTGGCCTTTTTCGGCCAAGATTACCATAAATATATGAAACAGTTTCTACAGTTGCAATTTTTATACGCCAAAGACCAACAACCGATTCTGGAAAAAATATTGCCCGATATTGTGAAGCACGGCGCACCCGCCGCGCTGCAAGCCGCGCTTGATGCCGTGGCCGCTGCCGATGCGCGCGCTTTTCTGCCCCAAATCGCCGCACCGGCGCTGCTGATATTCGGCGGCAAAGACAGCATCACGCCGCCGCGCATGGGCGAATATCTGCACCGCCATTTGCCGCACAGCGAGCTGCACATTATCGAGAAAGCTGCCCACGCGCCTTTTCTCACCCATGCAGCGCAATTTGCCGCTTGGCTGGCTGATTTTTTCAACCGTTGTTGATGCGGCTTTCAGACAGCCTGTTTGTATTAAGCTTAAGCGGCAGGCCGTCTGAAAACCGATTTATTTTTTACAGACAAAGCGTGAACCAATGAACACACCCGAGCGCTGGCAAATCCATCGCCACTTAGCCCAAAACGCCGATGAGCGCCTGCAAATCCTCACGCGCACGCCCGAGCGCATCACACTCATCGGCGCCGATGCCGACATCAGCCGCAGCCTGCTGGCCGCACGCTATCCGCAAGCCGCGTTTGTCGAATACGACCCGCGCGCCGATTTTCTCGCCGCCGCCGCCGCTGCGCGCAAAAGCGGCTTGTGGCAAAAGCTCACCGGCAAAATCGTGCCGCAGCATCAGCAAAGCTTGGCCGAGCCGCTGCCCGAAGCCGCTACCGATATGCTGTGGGCCAATTTGAGCCTGATCACCGCCGACGATTTGCCGGCTGTGTTTGACAACTGGGCGCGCCACCTCAAAACCGACGGTTTGCTGTTTTTCACCCATTTCGGCATCGACAGCCTGCAAGATTTAATCGGCCGCTTAAATGCCGAGGGCATCGACTGCCGCGCACCCACCCTGATTGATATGCACGATTTGGGCGATATGCTTTTCCACCACGGCTTTTACGACCCGGTGATGGACACCGCCAAGCTTTCGCTGAGCTATCGCGCCGCCGCAACCTTTTGGCAAGACATGGAAACCTTAGGCTTGTGGCAGGCGCTGCAATTGAGCGACGAAGCCGCCGCCCGCACCGTGATCAACCATATGTGGCAAAGCGGCAAACCTGTGGAAATCACGTTGGAAACCATACACGGCCATGCGGTGAAAAAGCTGCTGCTGCCCGAGGGCGAAAGCGCGATGCAGTTTTTCCCGCGGCGCGGTTGATGGCGGGTTGCGCGAAAGCGTAGGCGTGATTTAAGTATCAATCTTGTGCGCATGCGTTTGCAGCAAGTTTGGAAAAAGGCCGTCTGAAACCTATGTTTCAGACGGCCTTCGTTTATATACATCGTTTCACGGCGAATCCGGTTGATGGTTTGCTTCTGCGCCGGCCGGCAAAAGCTGCATCACGAGCCTATCTAAATCAGGCAGATAAGCGCCCGATTGCTCGCTGTTGACCAGCACCACAATAGCCAGCGGGTGTTGCGGCGCTTCGGGCAGCCAATAGCCGGCCAGCGCGCGCACGTTTTTGAGCGTGCCGGTTTTCAGGCGCAAGGGGCTGCCGATGTTTTGGAAACGCTTTTTCAGCGTGCCGTCGTTGCCGGCAATCGGCAGGCTGTCGGTAAAGGCCGTCTGAAACGGGCTGCGGCGGGCGGCGACCAGCATTTCGCCGAGAAACCGTGCACTCACGCGCTCGCGCCGCGACAAACCCGAGCCGTTTTCCAACACCAGCGTTTCATCATCCAGCCCGGCCGAGCGCAGCGCGCGCCGCACGGCGGCTTCGGCATTTTGCGTGCCGTTGCGCCCGCGCGCGGCCTGCTCGCCCAAAGCCAGATACACGCTGCGGGCAATCACATTGTTAGACTCTTTATTCATATCGGCCAACACAGCCGCCAAGGGCTTGGATTGGTTGGCCGCCAGCGTGGCCGCTTGCGCCGGTGCGCGGCCTGCGCCTGCGCCATCGCCAATTTCGCCGCCGGATGCGCGCCAATGGTTGATAAAGCTGCGGGCGGCAAAATCGGGCGCATCGAGCATGTTGACAAACATTTCCTGCCCCAAGCAGCTCTCGGGCAGCCGCCCGCGAAACGACAGCACGCCGCCGGCATATTTCGCCGCCACATAAGGCTTCAGCGAGGGGCAGGCCGCCGCGCCGGCATAGGCGCTGAGCCGGTTTTCCTGCGCCACATCGGGCAGCGGCGGGTTGAGCGCCATTACCACTTCGCCATCAGCATTGCGCTCGGGCTTGGCCCACACCACTTTATAGGCCAGCATATGCGGGCTGGGCGGCGTGGCAAAAGCCTCGCCGGCATCGTCGCCAAAGCCCTCGGCGCTGCCCGAATCCGGCCACACGCTGCTATCGAGCACCAGCCGGCCGCTGATTTTGCGTATGCCCTGATCGCGCAATTGCTGCTGCATATCGAGCAAATCGTTTTGATCCAGCACCGGGTTACCACTGCCCACCCAATAAATGTCGCCGGCCAGCGCGTGGCCGCTCACCGGCGCGGCGGATTTCCATTGCGTGAGCCAGCGGTAATCATCGCCCAGCGTGCGCAAAGCGGCAAACGTGGTGACGAGCTTCATCACCGAAGCCGGATTCATTGCAGCATCGGCGCGGTGCGACACCAGCACCCGCCCGCTTTGCATATCCTGCACATACACCGCCACTTCATCGGCGCGCATGCGGCCGAAATCCAGCGCAAAAGCAGCCTGGGCGCACAACAGCACACAACACAACATCACTCGGCGCAACATGATTCAATACCATCGGTATAAAAATAAAACACCGATTATAAAATACATCAGGCCGTCTGAAAGGCTTTTGCCGATTTTTTCAGACGGCCTGAGGCCTTTGCAAAACGCCTCTTTCGTCGCTCCTGCGTAGGCAGGAGCCCAGCCTGAAGCGCAGTTTCAGTTGTCTAGCAGGTAGTTATCATCAAAACAGGCGTAATCAAATATTTGATTTTATAAGGAATGTATCCTTTTCAAAAATGCGAGAGGCAAGCAAAGCGCTGCTTTGCACTGGGCACCCGCCTGCGCGGGTGCGACAGATATCTGGTTTTGTAAAGCTCTCGGTCTATGTCTTTTATAAGGTGTTGAGCGCAAAAGCGTGTTTATACCCATTCAAAAAAGTAAGCTAACAAGGCGGAAGCCTGCGACAGTACGGATAGTACGGCAAGGCGGGACAACGAAATTAGGTTATTTTTTGGATGGGTATTACAAGACAGAAAACACAGCAAGGCCAGCCTACCTTACGCGCCTTTCCAACGCAGCCTGCGCGCTTTTACGCCAAAACATTGCCGCGAGATGAATAGCGGGCAAACCCCGAGCCGGCGTTTGGCGTTACAATAGCGCCTTTCCCGCTGCATCTGAATGCCATGTCTGCCAAAATCCAAACCCGCGCCTACAACCCCGACACCTGCCAAAGCCTGATTGCCGCCGGCGCCGACCCGCTGCTGGCGCGCCTGTGTGCCGCGCGCGCCGTGGCTTCGCCGGCCGAATTGCAAGACAAGCTCGCCGGCCTGTTGCCGCACCAAAGCCTTAAAGGCTGCGCCGAAGCGGCCGCGCGGCTGGCCGATGCGGTGCTGGCGCGGGAAAACATTTTGATTGTGGCCGACTACGATGCCGATGGCGCCACCGCCTGCGCCGTGGGCATAAAAGGCCTGCAAAGCATGGGCGCGGCGGTGGATTTTCTGGTGCCCAACCGCTTCGAGCACGGCTACGGCCTCACGCCCGAGCTGGCCGACATGGCTGCGGCGCGCGGCGCGCAAATTTTGCTCACGGTGGACAACGGCATTGCCAGCCTCGCCGGCGTGGCGCGGGCGCAGGCCTTGGGGCTGGAGGTGATCATCACCGACCACCATCTGCCCGCCGACACCGTGCCCGACTGCATCATTGTCAACCCCAACCAAGCCGGCTGCGGCTTTGAGAGCAAAAATCTGGCCGGCGTGGGGGTGATTTTTTATGTGTTGATGGCTTTGCGCGCCGATTTGCGCGCGCGCGGCTGTTTTGCACGCGGCCTGGCCGAGCCGAATTTGGGCAGCCTGCTCGATTTGGTGGCGCTGGGCACGGTGGCCGATGTGGTGGCGCTCGATCACAACAACCGCATTTTGGTGTCGCAAGGGCTCAAGCGAATGCGCGCGGGCAATATGCGCCCAGGCATCCGCGCGCTTTTCCAAGTGGCCAAGCGCGATTGGCGCAAAGCGCAGCCTTTCGATATGGGCTTTGCGCTGGGGCCGCGCATCAATGCCGCCGGCCGGCTCGACGATATGTCGGTGGGCATCGCCTGCCTTTTGGCCGAACACGAAGCCGATGCCCTCGCCTTGGCCGAGCAGCTCAACCACCTGAATATCGAGCGGCGCGAAATCGAGCAATCGATGCTGCACGACGCGCTGGCCGCTTTTCCCGAGCAGCTGGGCGAAGCGCAAACCACGCTGGTGGCTTTTCGCGAAGATTTCCACCAAGGCGTGGTGGGCATTGTGGCCAGCCGTCTGAAAGAGCGTTTCTACCGCCCCACCATCGTGTTTGCCCCGGCCGACAATGGCGAAGTGCGCGGCTCCGGCCGCTCCATTCCCGGCCTGCACCTGCGCGATGCGCTCGATTTGGTGGCCAAGCGCCACCCCGGCCTGATTCTCAAATTCGGCGGGCATGCCATGGCTGCGGGCTTGAGCATTATGGCGCAGCAGCTCGAAGCTTTTCAGACGGCCTTCGAACACACCGTGCGCGAATTGGTGTGCGCCGATGACCTGGCGCAAACCTACCTCACCGACGGCAGCCTGAGCGCCGCCGACATCACCTTGGCGCAAGCCCAGCACTTGGCCATGCAGGTGTGGGGGCAAGGCTTTGCACCGCCGAGCTTCACCGATGAATTCGCCGTCATCCGCCAGCAGGCCATGGGCGTGAACCACAAAAAAGTGTGGCTGCAAAAAGAAGGGTGCGAATTCGAAGCCATGTTTTGGCGCTGCACCGATGAAATCCCCGAGCGCATCCGCACCGTTTACCGCCCCGTGGCCAACGAATGGCGCAACAATATCGAATTGCAGCTTTATATTGATTATTGGGAAGCCGCTTAGGGTTTGTTCAAACGAAGAGGCCGTCTGAATCTTTTTCAGACGGCCTCCTGGTTTGTGGGCATATAAAGATTATCAATCAACAGCAAAACAACGCTGCAAAATCCCCAACGCCGCTTCGGTTTTGGCCGACTGCACCCGGTGCGGCGTCACCGCATAGATGCGCACCGAGGGCAGCGTCCAATCGGGCAGCACCACGCACAAGCGGCCATGGGCAATCAGGGCGGCGGTTTCGCCGCTCAGCTGCATCGACAAGCCCAAACCGGCTTGCGTGAGCGTGCTCACGGCGGCGAGCTGGCTGCACAACATGCTGCGCTCGATTTCCAGCACATGGCGCTCTTCGCCGCGCAGCAAGATGGCGTGTATCGGCAGATAATGCAGCCATTGTTGTTCGGCCAATTGGTGCGGTGAGTCGATCGGCGCGCGTGCGGCCAGATAGGCGGGCGCGGCCACGATTTGCCAATGCCATGTGGCCAGCGGGCGCGCCACCAAGTCGGGCGCATCCAGCGCGTGGTTGCCGCCGCGCAGGGCGATGTCGATATCGCCTTGTTTCAGGTCGGCCAAAGTGTCGCTGAAATAAAGCTGCGGGCGGATGGCGGGATAGTGTTGTTGCAGCTGCTGCAAGGCGGCCTGAAATGGCGGCGCGTGTGCCATGCCGGAGGGCAGGGCAATGTTTAAATCGCCCGCGGCTTCGGTTTTCAGATTATCGAGTGCCTGCAATGTGTCGGCCAGCGTGTGGCGCAGGCGCAAACAATATTGCGCCAAGGCCTGCCCCGCATCGGTGGGGGTGAGGCGGCGGGTGGAGCGGTGCAGCAGCTTCACGCCGTGCTGCGCCTCCAGCCGCGAAACATGCTGGCTCACGGCGGAAGGCGTCATGCCCAGCGCAGCAGCGGCGGCGTTCATGCTGCCGTGTTCGAGCACGGCGGCGAAAACCAATAGCGGTTTGATGTCTTGCATTTCGGGTAGCCTTTGTTAAGCCAAGCTTAATAATATAAACAGCAAACTACGGATTATCAAGCGTTTCAGACGGCCTTATACTGCACCCATCTTATATATATACCCATTAAAAAAATAACCTTAAAAAATACAAGCAGTTCTATCGCACCATCCGCGTAGGTCGGATTCTTGAATCCGACGTTTGGCCAACGGCCAAAGCGATGTGCGTGCCTTGTTCTGCGAACAAGTGTCGGATTCGAGAATCCGACCTACGGGCTGCCTGTTTGTATATTATTTTTAGAATGGGTATTAATCGAAACACAAACAAGGAGCTTGATATGAAAATCGCTGTGATTGGTGCCACCGGCTATGTGGGCAATGCCGTGGTGAAAGAATTGGCCGCCCGTGGCCATAAAGTAACCGCATTCGCCCGCAACATCGATAAAGTGTTTGCCGCCGACAATGTAACCGCCGTGGCCGCCGATGTGACCGCCGCCGACTTTGCCGACAAACTGCAAGGCTTCGATGCGGTGGTGAGCGCGTTCAACCCCGGCTGGAACAACCCCAATATCGGCGCCGACTTTGCCAAAGGCGCAGCGGCGATTACCGAAGCCGCCAAAGCCGCCGCCGTGCCTTATTTGCTGGTGGTGGGCGGTGCAGGCAGCCTCTATGTCGCCCCCGACCTGCAATTAATCGACACGCCCGAGTTTCCGCAAGAGATTTTTGCCGGCGCCAACGCCGCCCGCAATCTGCTTGCCGATTTGCGCGACCGCCGCGATGTGAACTGGGCGTTTATCAGCCCGCCGGCAATGTTTTACGAAGGCAGCCCGTTTGAGCCCAAAGGCGAATACCGTTTCGGCCAAGACGATGTGCTGATGAGCGGCGATGCCCCCGCCGGCATCCATGTGGACGATTTGGCTAAAGCCATTGCCGACGATGCCGAGCAAAAAGCGCATTTATTCCAGCGCTTTACTGTGGCAGAAGTGTAATCAACAAAGGCCGTCTGAAATTTTGTTTTCAGACGGCCTCAATCAACCACAACCGGAGCCGATATGAAAAAATTAATGATTGCCGCCGTGACCGCCGCCACCGTGCTCACCGCCGCCTGCACCAGCCATGCCGGCCCCCAAACCCGCACCGCCGTGCAGGCGCAAAGCCAGATTGAGCGCAACAAAGCCGTGGTGCTCGATTTTTACGAGCTGGCCTTTAATCAGCACAAGCTGCAAGAAGCGGTCGACAAGCATGTCGGCAGCCAATATATCCAGCACAACCCCAATGTAGGCGATGGCGCGCAGGCGTTTATCAATACCTTTGCCAAAATTTTGCAGGCCAACCCGCAGCGGCGCAGCCAAGTCAAACAAGTGATAGCCGAAGGCGATTTGGTGGCGCTGCATGTGTTCAGCCAAAATAATCCGCAAGACCGCGGCACCGCGCTGGTGGATATTTTCCGCGTGGACAACAACGGCAAAATCGTGGAACACTGGGATGTGGTGCAAGCCATTCCTGCGCAATCGGCCAATTCAAACAGCATGTTTTGAAGCGGCTTATTTCAGCTGAACAAAGGCCGTCTGAAAGGGTTTCAGACGGCCTCAATCAACCACAATCTGAGCTGTAATGAAGAAATTAATGATTGCCGCCGTGGCCTCAGCCAGTTTATTTGCTGCCGCCTGCACCAGCCATGTCGACTCCGGCCAAACCCATGCCATCGTACAAGTGCAAAGCCAGATTGGGCGTAACAAGGCGGCGTTATCTTCATTTTTTGCTTTGCAATATCATTTCAAACATTTTCGGCAGATAGTTTTGTTCATCCATAAACAAAATCTGTTTTTCATCAAAAAGGCTACCTGAAAGGTGTTCGGCGTTGAGCAAGTCTTGTTTGGCTGTAACCGATAACACAAAGCTGCTCAAGCTAATATCGAGCTGCAAATCCTGTTCCAGCTTTTTTACTTCTGCCGCTAAGCCGAATTTCGGGTCGTTCAAATTCATTTGACGGATGCCTTTGGGGTCGATAAAGCTCAGCCACTGTCTGCCGCGGGTTTCGTCCACCAGCCACAGCAAAAAGTCGGGATAAAAATTGCCTGCCAGTGCAAAGCCCAAGCCTTTGGCTTTGTTGCCGGCATTGCGCATCAGATATAAAGATTTACCCGCTATCCATTTATGCAAATCACCGTTTTCGCTCGCTTTTTGTAAATCCTGCACAAAGCGGATTTCGCTGTTTTCGTTCATCGCCATTGGTGACATTTTTAGCGGCAAGGTGTCCTGATTTTGCAGGGTCATAATCGGATAATACAGATGGGCAGGAAAACAAATCGCCGTGATATTTGGCGCGTTCCAGTTCATGGCTGCTTTGATATCGCCTGTTTCGACATGGTTTTTTAATGCCAGCAGGCGTTGTTCATACTCCAGGCCGTCTGAAGTCGGTTCGAGTTTAAACTGATAATTGTTCTGCATCGAGCCGTTTTCTTCGTCTACTTCCACCGTTTCATAAAACTGGGCTTCATAAGCTGCCTGAAGGCTTTTGTAAAAGCGGTCGCTGTAGTCGCAGAGTAAATCAATCAGCAGGCTTTGCTGTTTGAATACATCACTATAGCTACGTATCTGCATTTCAGCATCGGGAATATACAGCGTGTACCAGCCGTGTTCTTTTTCAACAAAGGCTTTCAGACGGCTTTTGTCCAATTTCAGATTGTTGCGGCTGTTTTGTAATTTGTGACTGAGCAGTCGCAGATAAATGGTTTCCCAATCGAACAAATCCAGCAACTCGGCATTGATGGCGTGCGTTTGCCGTTGTTCTTGTTCATTGTGGTGAATACCGGAGGTGCTTAACGCCTGCACGCGAGGATAGCGGTCAAGCAGGGTATGCGGCGGCTTGATTTTTCCCTGCCATTGTTTGGGAATTTCATACAGCCACACATTTTGCGTGCGCTTGAAGCCTTGCTTTTGGTGGTCTTTATAGCCGTCTTTTAGGCGCAGAGTTTTGAGCTTCACTTTGGGCAGATTCGGCTGTACTTTAAAATTAAGCTCCAGCATTTCATCAGGCGGAGTGATGCCTTCTTCTTGCAGGTATGCCTTGAATTGATCCATATAGCTGGCGCGGATGCCGAAGATATTCAGCGTTTCCAGTTTTTCCAGATGCAACCCTTTTGGTCGGTTTTCCCGAGTGCTGCGTTTGAGCGAAAAGCCTTGTCCTTTCAGGCGCACGCCGCGCCCGAAAAGCTGGATAATCTGTGCGCCTTCGCTGCGTCCCATGTTTAATAAGCCCATCGTCGATACGCGCCAGCTCGACCAGCCTTCGGTAAACTTGCGCGAACCAATTAGCAGATTTAAATGCGCGCCTTGAGGTTGGTTCAAATCAGCAAACAGGCCGTCTGAAAACGCATCATCGCTGCTGTCAAAATCCGTGCTTTTTGCTGCTGTTTTAAAAAATCCTGCTGCATCGCCGATATTGATAATGCCAAACGGCTTGCCGCCGCCCACTGATAATGCCAGTTCGCCATCGGCGTTTTTCAGATGGCGCAATTGCAAGCGTCCATTGCTGTCGGCATGAAACAGCTTTTGCAAAATATCATCATAAAGCGCACTTTCCTTGCCGACAAAATCCATCAGTGGGATAAAACGGCGGGTAAAGATATTGTTGCCTTTGTTATCCAGAATCCGCGCCTTATCCGCCAATAAATCGGCAAGCCAGCTGCAGACTTGCGTGCGCTGGTTCAGAAAATGGGCCAAATGCTGTAACACCGCCAGAATATCGCTATCATCGTCCGCCACTTTATTGCCCACAAACACCCACAGCGGTTTTTCGATATTCCATTCGATAAGTGCCGTTTTTTGGCTTTCAAACAGATAAAGCTGCTGGTAAAACGCCAGTAGACAAGCGGTGAAATACAGTTTGTCGTGCGCCTGATACGCTGCATTTTCCATATTCAGAATCAGGCTTTCTTTGCCGTAGCCATCGGCATAAAAAAATTTGTACGAATAATCAAACAAAACCGCTTTGGCATACACTTCAAACATCGCAGTCTGTCGCGCTTGTTTTTGCTCCGCTTCGGTGAGTACCAGTTTTTCAATATCGGCTCTGCCTAATCTTTCAGGCAGCAGCTTGGCTTTTTTCTTTTGGATTTCATATTCTTGTTCGCTAACTGTTTTACCCTTTGCCACAGCCTGTCCGAACGTAGCTGAATATTCAAAGGCAAAGCCGCTGCTGATAAGCTGCTCGCGCCGCCGCATCCATTCATCACCGCTTGCGCCACGATGCCCTTCATCAACCAGCACCAGGTTATCCCCCGCAAAAGCCGACACCGCCACGGTTTTGTCGCCGTGTTTGTCGGCAAGCTTATTGACATCAATCACCTCGATTTGCCCTTTCAACAAATCCTGATTGCTTTTGTTAAACAAGGCTGCGGAAAACTGCGATTCTTCCAGCTCGGCAATATGTTGGCGGCTCAAGGCTTCATTGGGCGTCAGCACAATAATCTTGTCGGGGGTGTTGCCGGTGCCATTGCCGTAATAATGCAGGTATTGCCAAATATTAACGTGCATAAGCAGGGTTTTGCCGCTGCCGGTTGCATTCCAAAAGGCGATTTTGTTCAAATCGTCCAAGCGGTAATTTTGCAAATCCTTGGCAAACGGCTCTTTGGCATATTGTTGCAAGCTTGCATTCAATGCCGTCTGAAGCTCGGCCTTGCGGTTAAAATACCAATCCAGATAAATTTCGGTAAACAGCAGCGATAAATACTGGAAATATTTCATTTCCAGCCGATGCCCCGCCGCCTGATTGCGCCGCTCGGTGATGGTTTGCCAATGGCGTACGATATTCAAATCATAACGGCGCAAATCGGTTTGCGGCAGTAAATCGGTGTGAAAAAGGCTGTTGTTAAGCTGCTCGAAAAACTTTGTTTGCCCGTTTTCGTCCAAGCCTTCAAATTCATCATCGCCCAAACGTGCCTTAAACACCTGTAGGTTTTTTTGGTTAAACAGCGATAGCAGCCAGCGGTTGATGACCAGATGTTCGTGGAAAGAAGCCATGGCATTATTCCTCAAACATCAAACGCAAAAATTCAGGCTCAATCGGGCGCAATTTCAGCCCTTTGCCCCAGCCGCCATCGGTTTCGTCGCTTGCCCAAACGGTGGCGATATTGTGGTCGCCATTGATATACACCACGTCATACTCATTATCACGTGGGTTAACCGCCCGTTTGTCTAGCAGCTCGGGCAGCTGTTCGTAGCCCCAACGTTCGCAGTCACGCCACAGCACCAAGCATTTCTCGTTGTTTGGCAGGCTGCCTTCAACAAACACAAAACCGCGTGCCGCTGCTTGGTCGTCTACCGTGCACACCCGCAAACCGATTAAATAATTAAAGGTTTCCACCAGGTCGATCGTTTGTGCCGCAAATGCGCCTGCACTGCCGGTGCTGATATTGAGCTGATAATCAAAAGGCTGCCTGAAATCATCGCTGGAAAGCAGCGAATCACGGCTGTCGGCTTCGAGCATATAGTGAAGCAGATAATCCTGTTTCACTTCATCAGATAAGAAATCCACCTGTCCTTTACGCTGTAAAACAAGATTGTTCAGCGTGTCTTCATAGCTTTCGAGTTTGAGAACTTTGACGATTTGTGAAACGCCGTTGAATGGATTGGCTTCGGTACGGTTTTCAGACGGCTTGCCGCAAGGCACAGGTTTGCCATCTTTCCAGTTTTCGGCATACACCACTTTTTGTACGCGCGGTTTCAGCACCGTGTCGAAATACTCGCCTTGCTCCACCAAAATATATTTGCGTTTGCCGCCGTCTTCACGGTTGAGGTTGATGACGGCGTGGGCGGTGGTGCCAGAGCCTGCGAAGTAGTCGAGGATTAGGCTGTTTGTAGGACGTGAAATAATAGAAAGAAAATACTTCGCTGCCCGAATCGGCTTTGGATTATCAAAAGAAAAATCCATATTTTTTAATAATTCATCATCACTACTGCCCATATAGTAAAGTGATGAAACATTTTCGGTAAGATTCTCTTTTAGTAAATATTTACGATTGGGGATTGTGGTTTCATCTGTACCAAAAAGAATTAAATTTTTTTCTAATAGTGAAGCCATCGTTTGTGGTGGATTACGCCAGCCACGAGCGGGAACAGGACACGGTTTTCCTGTTATAGGGTGAGTAAGGGGAATAAAATATTCTGCTGGTGCTTGTTTTTTATTGGGCCAAGACATGGATACTGGACGATAAATATCGCCATTTTCATCAATTTGGTTATAGGCTTTTTCGCCACCACTTAGCTCATTATTGTCTCTAATCCATTCCTTGTATTCGCTGCGAGCGTGTTCTGATACACCAAATTTGCTAATTAACGATTCGGCTTTTTTCAGCATAGCTTCGGCATTTGCCTTATTGCGTACGAAAGCGTCTTCTTGGTTCAAAGTATCGGAATTTCTGGTAGCAAAGTGTACATATTCATGCTGTGCCGCCAAGCCCTTAGCATCTCCTTTTGGATTACGCTTGTCCCAAATCAGTTTGCCCATATCGCCAGTTTGAAAAGATTGCTTGATAAGCCATTCAAGCGAAAAGTGTTCATGCTCGTCCATATGGCAAGCTAATAAACCTGATAAATTGAGATAGGATTTAGATAGTTTCAGACGGCATTCAAACATGGAAAGCCAGCTTGAACTTTGATAGTTATCTTTGTAAGGAAAGCCGTCTTCGCCCGTGTTATACGGCGGATCAATATAAATACATTTCACCTGTTCGCGATAACGCGTCTGCAATAAATTCAGGGCTTGGAAATTATCAGAATGAATGAGCAGACCGTCGGTGGCGTTATCGAGACCGTCTGAAAGAGTTAGGGAGAGTTCGGAGAGTAAGTCGGCTTGAAATTCAGGCGGGTAAAGTGCGGTATCCACCACCAGATAAGGGTTTGATTTAGCAAGAGATTTTAGATTGCGGGGGGGGGGGTAACTCGTTGAATGCAAAAAGATTTTGCCATTGCTCAAGCTGTTTGGCATTGGCAAAAACGGTGTCGAGCAGTTTTTCGGGAATGTGGTTTAAGGTGATTAAATAGCTCGCGGCGGCGACAAATTTCTTTTTCAGCCACAGCTTTTTTTGGAAGTTTTCAAGCTGCGCCAAAAAAGCGATGATGTCGGTGGCGATGGTGCGCAGGGTTTGGATTAGCGCAAGCTGGTTTTGCAGACGGGCAACGTCAGCGGCTTGAATATCGTCAAGCTGCATCACTTCGTTTTTGATATAGAAATCCAGTTCGCGCCGCAAAAAGCCGCCCAAATCTTTGTGGATAAAATAATCGGCGCTGTTTTTTTGAGTGTAGTCGCTGAGGTGTTTTTCGAGCAAAGTGCGGTTTGGATTTTTGTCGGTGGGTGCGCGTTCGCCCAAATGTGCGCCCCAGCGTTGCTGTACGGTGTCATCGGCAAAAACGGCGTCAAGGGCTTGTTGGGTATAGTTGGTTTTATCGCTTTTTGCCACAGCTTTGTATTCGAAGCGGATTTCTAAAGTCTGCTCATGGTCGGTTTCGGCAATCGGCAAAATTTCGGCTTGAATGATGTCGCCATTTTCATCTTCTCTTGCATTTTGGGCTTGAGCCAACACGAATACACGTTTGCTGTCGTTGTCTTTGCGGTTGTCTTTGGCGGTGTCGGCTTCAACAAGACGGAAAAACACCTGCCTGCCGTCTGCAAGGGTGAAACGGTAGTTGCTAAAGTTTTCACCCGATTTGGTGTAATACTGATCTTTGTTGGCCCAATGTAAAAGCACTTCCTCGCCCGCATAGGGCACGGCATACGTATCGCCTTTGTAGCGGCGCTGGCTGATAAAGTCGCCTTCATCGTAATAGCGTGAAAAGAAGGTGTATAGATGATTGTAAACCGCATTTTCCTGAGCGTTGCCGCTTTGCGAGGCCGTTTGAATCTGCTGTTGCAATGTCTGTACTTTCGGGCTGGCGGCGGGGTCTATCCCCAATGCGGCCGCCGCTTTTACGGCTTCTGCCAATTCGTTTTGCCATTGCGCTGCCCGGGCATCGTTTTGCGCACCAAAAGCGGCTTTAACGGCTTGGGGCAATTGGTTTTGCAGATAATCGCCGATTTCTTGGCTGCGGCTGTTTAAGATACGGTAAATGCCGAAATCCAAATCAGGACGGTCGATTTGGAAAACTTCGGCAAGCTTGTCGGTGAGTTCGGTGAGGGTGGTCATGATGCGCCTGATTTTTGGAGTGGAGGCTATCATAAAATAAAATAGATGAATTTAACAGTTTCATACAATTTAAAAATTTGATTTTGGGTCTGAAATCGTGAATCTCCGTTATTTCGGCGTAGGCTGAAGTCTATTGTTGATTAAGAACTTTTAAATGAAGCGGTACTTTAATGCCCATGGCAACAAACGCACATCATCAATTGCAGGCTACCTGAATGGTTTCAGACGGCCTTGATGCAACGAGATACAAACGAGCTGACCTGCCAAAGAAATGATTTTCGCTAAAGCTTGCGCTATAAAAACGCAAAACCAATAAACAAACAAAAGGCTACCTGAAAACAAAATATATTTTCAGGTAGCCTTTTATCAACCAACATCGCCATCCGTCATCAATCGTCCACATTCGGCCCCTGCTTCAAATTAAATCCCTTGCCGATGGCGTAAAACTGGCCGCCAGCCACGTCATGCAGGCTGCGCCATGTATCGGGGGCTTGGATAAGTAGCGGATGCGGTCTGAAAACTGAAAACATTTGCTTAAAGCAAAGTGCGGTTTCAGGTAGCTTGTATTTAGTCTTAAATTTTACTATAATCTCAAATAGTCAAATTTAAGACTTTTTTATTTCAGGTGAAACCATGTATAACTTAGACCAACTGGGTAAAAAAATTGCTGCGATTGACGGCCTGGTTGATGAAAGCATCAAACAAACTGGGCTAACCTACAGCAGCTATGCCTTGCTGTATTCGTTGGCTACAGCGCCCAACGGGCAGACCACGCAAAAGCAGATTGCCGATGAATGGCTGCTGCCGAAACAAACCATTTTCAACGCCTGCAAGGAATACAAGCAAAAAGGCTGGCTGGTGTTTCAAGAAAGCCCGCACGATAAGCGCGAGCGGGTTTTGCAATTAACCGCACTGGGGCAAGCGCACACCGCACCGCTGTTGCTGCATGCCGAAACACTGAGCCGGCAGGTGTTTGCTGCATTTGGGGCGGAAAAATCCGCCTTGTTGTTTGATTTATTGGGCGCATTTACGCAAGTGCTCGACGAGCAAGTGCGGCAAACCGATTTCACCACCTTCACCATGGCAGCGGAAACATCATGTGGCAAACCTTAAAGCAACTCGGGATGCAACACCGTAAAAAATTGCTGATTACCTTTGCCATTGTGGCGCTGGAAAATATTCTGTTTTTGATTTATCCCCTGTTTGGCAGCTTTGCAGTGAATGCGGTGATGGCAGGCAAGCCTTGGCAAGCGCTTTCGTATGCGGCGTTGGTGCTGTTGATGTGGTCGGTTGGCGCGCTGCGCCGCAGTGTCGACACCCGCACCTTCGCCCGCATTTACAGCCAGCTGGTGGTGCCGGTGATTGTCGGGCAACGCGTTCGCGGGCAAACCCCATCGGCGATTTCGGCACGGGTGGCCTTATCGCGTGAGTTTGTCGATTTCTTTGAAATGCATTTGCCCACGGCCATCACTTCGCTGGTATCGCTGATTGGCGCCAGCGTGATGCTGCTGATGCTGGAATTTTGGTCGGGCGTGTTGAGCGTGGTGGTGCTGCTGATTTTCGGCTGGCTGCTGCCGGGCTTCACCCGCATCGGCAACCGCCTGTATCAAGTGCTCAACAACCGCCTCGAACACGATGTCCAACTCATCAACGCCGCACCCGAACAGAGCCTGCGCAAGCATTACGCCTTTATCGCCGAGCTGCGGATTTTGATTTCCAACCGTGAAGCAACCGGCTATCTGTGCATCGGCATCGCCGCCGCCATCTTGTTCGGCTTTACTTTGGTGTGGATTACGCTGAACGGCTACGGATCGGCCGGGCATATTTACGCCGTGACCACTTATCTGTGGATGTTTGCCATGAGCCTCGATGACGTGCCAAGATTGGTGGAAACGTATTCCAACTTGCAGGATATTGCTAAGCGGGTGGAGATTGGCGGAGCGGATCAGGATACTTGAAGCATCCGATTGATATTGAAAACCGCATCGGGTGAAGCTGGTGTTTGATTTGCTGGGGGATATTTTGAAAGCGCGGTTGGTGTTGGGATAAAGTGCGCTTTCAGGTAGCCTATTTTAGATATTCTGCAAAACCGCAAGAATCGGGTCGTTTCCATTTTGAATTTGTTTTAGCATGGCTTCAAATAAACCGCAGGAGCAGCATGATGAACAGCGAACAAATCCAATTTGCCCGCATGGCGGCGGCCATTGAATACCTTTACGACCACGCGCAGGAGCAGCCTTCGTTGGCGGCGGTGGCGGCGCAAGTGCATGTGAGCGCGGCGCATTTGCAGCGCCAGTTTCAGGCGTGGGCGGGGGTGAGCCCGAAAAAGATGTTGCAGCACATCAGCATCAGGCATGCCAAGCAGGTGTTGCAACAGCAAGGCAGTGTGCAGGAAGCGGCGTGGCAGGCGGGGCTTTCGGGCGGTGGGCGTTTGCATGATTTGTTTGTGCACATCGAGGGGATGACGCCGGGCGAATACAAAAGCGGCGGCGCCGGCCTGCGCATCGATTATGCGTTTGCGCCCACGCCGTTTGGCGAGGTGCTGGTGGCGGCCACGGTAAAAGGCGTGTGCTTTATGGCGTTTGCCGACGAGCGCGCGCAGGCTTTGGCCGATTTGGCGGCGGAATATCCCGCCGCCGAGCGAGTGCAGCAAGCCCACCCTTTGCACGCGCGCGCTTTGGCGGTGTTTGGCGGTAGCGCGCCCGATGCCGTGCCGCTGCATTTAAAAGGCACGCCGTTTCAGCTTAAAGTGTGGCAGGCGCTGTTGCAGATTCCTTCAGGCTGCCTGAAAAGCTATGGCAGCATCGCCGCGGCCATCGGCCAAACCAACGCCGCCCGCGCCGTGGGCAGCGCGGTGGGCAGCAACCCGGTGGCGGTGCTGATTCCCTGCCACCGCGTGATTCGCGAAAGCGGTATCATCGGCGGCTACCGCTGGCAGCGCGGCCGCAAAATGGCTTTATTGGCCAAAGAATTGGCACCGACACAGGCGGTAGAATGATGGCGGATTTATTCGGTTTTTTGCCGCAGCCAAGCGATAATCTGCTGCCCTACGACGGCACGGTAAACGATTACGGCATCGTGTTCCCGACGGCACAAGCCGATGTTTATCTGCGCACCTTGCTGGCCGAAATCGACTGGCGGCACGATGAAGCGGTGGTGTTCGGCCAACACCGCACCACCGCGCGCCAAGTGGCGTGGTATGGCGAACGTGCGTTTGCCTACACCTATTCCGGCATCCGCCGCACCGCACTTTTATGGCAGCCGCTGCTGCTCGACATCAAACAAATGGTAGAAACTCGGCTCGCCGCCGTCAGCCCCGCGCAGTTCAATTCCTGCCTGCTCAACCTTTATGCAGACGGCAGCCAAGGCATGGCGTGGCACAGCGACGACGAAAAAGAGCTGGCACCGGGCAGCGCCATCGCCTCGCTGAGCTTCGGCGCCACCCGCAAATTCGCCTTCAAACACAAACGCACGCAGGAAAAACGCGAAATGCTGCTGCAACACGGCCAGCTGATTGTGATGCGCGGCAACACCCAGCGCCATTGGCTGCACGCAGTGATGAAAAGCACCAAAGTGCACGAGCCGAGGGTGAGTTTGACGTTTCGGGTGATGGGGGAGTGAGCAATAAGGAAATGGCGGGGTTTCTGCTGCAACTTTACGACAGCCGCCATGTGCTCGGCATTGTGGATGCGGAAACATTGGCGTTTGCTTTGAAAGCGCTGTTTGCCTATTCGGGCAATGCGGCCAATAATCAGAAAGTTACCCAGTAAGCAAACAGGCCGTCTGAAAGCGCAGCTAAACCAAGCAACGCATTTTCAGACGGCCTGTTTGATTTTCAAAGCCTTGAAAACACAAACCCTTAATTATTTCAATTGCATATCCATTCAGCCATGCTTCAGCACCGCCATTTTATTCATATGAAATTTTACTACACCTTTTCATGCCGGCTCGCACAAAAGTGTGGTATTTTTTCCTCGCACTTGAAATAAAGCAATATCAGCAATTTACATACAATGATGTATTTTTTCACGCAAAAGCCGTCTGAACGTTTGCGGCACCCACAGCAAACCATTAAAATACAACACTTTGAAGAACGCCCGATTCCGCCCGATGACTACCCCTTTTATCGAATTAAAAGATGTGGCTTTTGCCTATGGCGAGCGCCCGATTCTGAGCAATGTGAATTTTCAGATTGCCCAGGGTAATTTTGCGGCCATTATGGGCGGCTCGGGCAGCGGCAAAACCACGCTGATGCGCCTGATTACCGGCCAGCTGCGGGCGCAGCAGGGGCAGGTGTTGGTAGAGGGTAAAGATGTGGCCGCATTTAGCGCGGCCGAATTATACGAACACCGCCGCCGCATGGGCGTGCTGTTTCAGCATGGCGCGCTGTTTACCGATTTGTCGGTGTTTGACAACGTGGCTTTTCCGATGCGCGAATTAACCCGGCTGCCCGAAGCAGTGATTCGCGATTTGGTGATTTTGAAATTAAATGCCGTCGGCCTGCGCGGCGTGGAAAAGCTGATGCCGTCTGAATTATCCGGCGGTATGGCGCGGCGGGTGGCGTTGGCGCGCACCATCGCGCTCGACCCGGAAATCATGCTTTACGACGAGCCTTTTACCGGCCTCGACCCGATTTCGCTGGGCGTGATTGCCCATTTAATCAGCCGCATCAATAATGCATTGCGCTCCACCAGCGTGATGGTGAGCCACGACATCGAGCAATCGCTGGCTATTGTGAACCAAGTGATTTTTCTGGCACACGGCGAGGTGGTGTTTTCCGGCAGCCCTGAAGAGATGCGCCAGCTCGATTCGCCCTGGGTGCACCAGTTTGTGCACGGCGAGCCCAACGGGCCGGTGGCTTTCCGTTATCCGGCCGCCACCACTTTGCAGCAAGACTTGCTGGGCTGAATGTTTCAGACGGCCTCTTGATCAAATTAAGGCCGTCTGAAAAAGCAAACCATTGATTATTGAACACATGAATTTTATCCGAACCATAGGGGCGAAAACCCTCGATTTTATCCGCGCGCTCGGCAGCGTCTGCCTTTTTTTGGGGCAGATTCTGGCGCAGTCGGGCACGGCGCTCACGCGCGGCCGCCTCACCCTTCGGCAAGTGTATTTTGCCGGCGTGCTCTCTATGCTGATTGTGGCCGTGTCCGGCCTGTTTGTGGGCATGGTGCTGGGTTTGCAGGGCTACACGCAATTGGCGAAATTTCAATCGGCCGATGTGTTGGGCTATATGGTGGCGGCCAGCCTGTTGCGCGAATTGGGGCCGGTGTTGGCGGCGATTTTGTTTGCCAGCAGCGCCGGCGGTGCGATGACCAGCGAAATCGGCCTGATGAAAACCACCGAGCAGCTCGAGGCCATGAATGTGATGGCGGTGAATCCGGTGGCGCGCGTGGTGGTGCCGCGTTTTTGGGCAGGCGTGCTCTCCATGCCGCTTTTGGCCTCAATTTTCAATGTGGCCGGTGTGTATGGCGCTTATTTGATCGGCGTGCAATGGCTGGGGCTCGACAGCGGCATTTTTTGGTCGCAAATGCAGAGCAATATTTCGTTTGATTACGATGTGCTCAACGGCCTGATTAAATCTGCCGTGTTCGGCGTGGCGGTGACGCTGATTGCCGTGCACCAGGGTTTTCACTGCGTGCCCACATCCGAGGGCATTTTGCGCGCCAGCACCCGCACCGTGGTGTCGAGCGCACTCACCGTGCTGGCATTGGATTTTATTTTAACCGCATTGATGTTTACCGAGTGATACGATGAAAAAAAGTGTTTTGGAATTTTGGGTAGGTTTGTTTGTGCTGCTGGGCGTGGTGGCCATCGGCTTTTTGTCGTTCCGCGTGGCCGGCGGCAATGCGCTGGCCGGCAGCTCGGGCAAAACCTACACCGTGTATGCCGAATTCACCGATATCGGCAGCCTGAAAACCAAAGCGCCGGTGAAAGCCGCCGGCGTGCTTGTGGGCCGTGTGGACAGCATCGCGCTCGACCCGCAAACCTATCAGGCCAAAGTGAGCATCAATTTAGACAGCGCTTATGAATTCAGCAGCGACGTGAGCGCGCAAATTCTCACCTCCGGCCTTTTGGGCGAGCAATACATCGGCCTCACCCAAGGCGGCGATGAAGAGCATTTGGCCGCCGGCGACACCATCAGCATCACCAGCTCGGCCATGGTGCTGGAAAACTTAATCGGCAGGCTGATGACCAGCTTTACCGAAGGCAGCGCCAAGCCCGCTGAAGAAGGCGGCAGCGGCGAACCCAACACACACTGAATCTGAAAAATAAAGGAACCCACATGAAAAAATCAGCCTTATTGAGCGCCCTGAGCATCGGCGTGTTGAGCATCAGCATGGCTTTTGCCACGCCCGCCCAAGCCGTGAGCCAAGTGCGCAGCAACGCCACCGAAGTATTGAACATTCTGCAAAAAGCCAACGGCAGCAACGATGCCGCCGTGCGCCGTCAAGCCGAAACTTATGCCATGCCTTATTTCGACTTCCAGCGCATGACCGCTCTGGCCGTGGGCAATCCGTGGCGCCAAGCCACCGATGCGCAAAAGCAGGCGCTCACCAAAGAATTTCAAACCCTGCTGATCCGCACTTATTCGGGCACCATGTTGAAATTTAAAAACGCCAGCGTGGTGGTGAAAGACAACCCCGTTGTCAACCGCGACGGCAAAGAAGTGGTAGTGCGCGTGGAAGTGAAGCCCGCCGGCCAAAGCGCCCAACCGGCCAATATGGATTTCACCACTTATCAGAGCGGCAACCGCTACCGCGTGTATAACGTGGCCGTGGAAGGCGCCAGCCTGGTGACCGTGTATCGCAATCAGTTTGGCGAAACCATCAAAAGCAAAGGCATTGACGGTTTAATTGCCGAATTGAAAGCCAAAAACGGCAGCAAATAAACATGAACACCGAAATCCGCGAGCAGGTGCTGCATTTGGGCGGCGACATCACCGTGAAAACAGTGAGCAGCGCCGCTTATGAGCGTTTTGAGCAACAATGCCGTCTGAAAGAAGTGCACACGCTCGACTTAACCGGCGTGGCGCAGGCCGATTCCGCCTGCCTCTCGCTGCTGCTGAGCGCCTTGCGCCTCAAGCAGGGCGCTATCACCTTGCGCCACATTCCCGCCTCGGTGCTGGCATTGGCCGAGCTTTACGAAATCGACACACAGATTGCCCGACATGAATAAACGCACCGCCGCCATCGTGGCGCTGGCCTTGGCCGCCAGCACAAGCGCTTGGGCAGAAAGCAACCCGGCCGACCCTTACGAAGGCTACAACCGCTTTATGTTTAAGGTAAACGACACCGCCGACCGCTACGTGCTCACGCCCGTGGTGCGCGGCTATCGTGCCGTGACACCCAGCCCGGTGCGCACCGGCGTGAGCAATTTCTACAACAATCTGCGCGATGTGGTCAGCTTCGGCAGCAATATTTTGCGTCTCGACATCAAGCGCGCCAGCGAAGACTTGGTGCGCGTGGGCATCAACACCACCTTCGGCCTCGGCGGCCTGATCGACATCGCCGGTGCGGGTGAAATGCCCAACAATAAAAACACCTTGGGCGACACCTTTGCCTCATGGGGCTGGAAAAACAGCAACTATTTTGTGTATCCGCTCAGAGGCCCCTCAACCGTGCGCGACAGCGTCGGCACCACCATCGTGGCCGCCTATCCGCTGGACAACACCATTTTCCACAGCACGGCCGTGCGCATCAGCAGCAAAGCCATCAATGCCGTCAACACGCGCGAGAGCCTGCTCGATCTTACCGACAGCCTCGATTCCGCCGCGATAGATAAATATGCCTATATGCGTGATGTCTATATGCGTTTGCGCACCCAGCAAGTGGGCGGCACTCTGCCGCACGGCGAAGATGACAATATCGACATCGACGACTTGGTCGGCAGCGGCGATGGTGATGAAGCCGCCTTGCCGCAGCTGGATGCCGCAAACGCCCCGGCTGCACCAAGCATCGCCCCTGCGGCCGCCGATTATAAGCCGATCGAAATGCAGCCGGCTGAAAAGCCGCAAGCCGGCTCGCAGCCCATCAGCCTGGAAACCGCCCTCCCTGATGATGAAGGCATTATGCTAGGCCTGTGGCAGCCCGACAGCCGCCTGCAATATTGAGAAAACATAAGCGCAATCACAGCAGCCTGTTTTTATCTAGGCCGTCTGAAAAAGCAAGGCAACCCGCCTTGCTTTTTCACCTCTGCCGCATCAAACAGATGACTTGGCACCGTTTTGCCATTATGATGCATCCGTTAAGCATTGCATCGCCACAAGGAGCACGACCATGTATGAAATCAACCGCAGCGTATTTCTATTGATGCCGCTGGAGCCTTTTTGGCGCTGGCTGCAATCTTTGCCCGATGTGGATTTAAGCGACATCGAGCTTGAAGATTTGCAAGCTGATGCCAACGCCTATCTGGTCAACCCTTGCGACAGCGCCGATGAAGTGTGGGAAGAAATCGAAGCGCGCTTCGAAGATATTTTCGCTGCCGAATTGGCCGATTGGTGTGAGGACGAGCGCCAATGGCCCGATTTGCACCCCGATATTTTCAACGAATGGTTCGACATCCAGCTCTCCACCATCATCACCGATTTATCGGCCGAGCCTTTGGAGCGCGAAGCCTTTCAAGCCATCACCTTAAATTAAATCGATTTCAGACGGCCTATTTATGAACCCCACCACCATCCGCATCCGCGGCTACCATCTCGACGGCTACGGCCATGTTAACAATGCGCGCTATCTCGAATTTCTCGAAGAAGCCCGCTGGGCCTATTTCGAGCAACACCAACTCTTGCCGCTTTTGCAGGGCGACATGATTGTGGTGGCGCGCATCGACATCCGCTACCGCCGTCCCAGCACCGCCGGTGATGTGTTGCAGATAAACAGCCACATCCGTGATGTGCAGCCGCGCCAAGTGCTGCTCACACAAAACATCGTGCTGGCCGGCAGCGATAAAAGCGTGGTAGAAGCCGAGCTCACCTTAGTGCCGGTGAGCGGCCAAACCGGCCGCGCCACCGATTTGAACGAAGCCTTGTTTAACCATCTTGTTTCCCTAGCCGAACCGATTGCATGAAAAAAACCGTGATATTGGCCGCCACACTGATTGTGGCGGCGCTGCTTGCCGTGGTGTTGTGGCCGAAAAACCAGCCCGCGCCCGCATTTGCCCTGCCCGACCTCAACGGCCGCACCGTGTCCAACGCCGATTTGCAGGGCAAAGTCACCCTGATTAATTTTTGGTATCCCTCCTGCCCCGGCTGCGTGAGCGAAATGCCCAAGCTTGTGCAAACCGCCAAAGATTATGCCGGCAAAGATTTTCAGATTCTCGCCATCTCCGAGCCTTACGACCCGCTCGAGAGCGTGAAAAATTATGCCGCCAGCCGCGGGCTGCCTTTTGCCGTGATGTATGACGCCGACGGCAGCGTGGGCAAAGCTTTCGGCACCAAAGTGTATCCCACCTCGTTTTTCATCAACAAAAAAGGCGAGATTCTGAAAACCTTTGTCGGCGAGCCAGACTTTGCCGCCCTATATCGAGAAATCGATAAAGAGCTGGAAAAATAATCAGCAACGCCCGCCGGTTTGAATATCGGGCGCATGAGATTGATTCCGCAGCATCTGCTTTTGAGGCCGTCTGAAACTTTTCAGACGGCCTCTCGCATAACTTCACTGGCGAAACGCAGATATGCATAACCGAGCGCCGCCATTGCATGCATGCATTTGAATGCTCCGCCACAACAGCGCAGGTACGCAGGCCGCGTCTTTGGCGGCACAATCATACTCATTTAAAAGGCACATTCCGTCACAATCAAAAAGGCCGTCTGAAAGAAAATTTTCAGACGGCCTGCTTTATTTCTGCACAACGACTTATCTTGCTTTATGATAATAAGTCGAATAAATGCACTATTTTTTAACGCAACCCCAATCATGCAAAAACACACTTATTTCGCCAGAAGATTGTTGACAATCTGATTAAAACAAGCCTATTCTCCAATCATAAAAACAACCTTCGATCAGGAGCACGCATGACACCGCCACCCTCAACATTTTACGATGAATTGCTGCTGCCCGACGGCCGGGCGCGCCCGGGCTGCGAGCCGGTGGCGGCTTGGCTGGCGGCCACGGATGCGGCCGATATCGAATCGCTCAACCAACAGGCCTTGGCGATGTTTTACCGCAAAGGCGTAACCTTCACGGTTTACAGCGAAGCGAGCAACACCGAGCGCGTGATTCCGTTCGACATCATTCCGCGCATCATTCCGGCCGATGAATGGCGCATTCTCGAGGCGGGCTGCGCGCAACGCATACGCGCGCTCAATATGTTTATCCACGACATTTATCACGAGCAACACATCATCAAGGCCGGCATCGTGCCGGCGGCGCAAGTATTGGTGAATGACTGCTATCAACCCTGGATGCACAACATCAACCTGCCCGCGCCGATTTATGCCCACATCAGCGGCATCGATCTGATCCGCCACGGCGATGGCAGCTATTATGTGCTGGAAGACAATCTGCGCACCCCCTCGGGCGTTTCCTATATGCTGGAAGGGCGCAACATCAGCGAATCGCTGCTGCCCGAAGTGTTTGCCCGCCAGCAGGTGCGGCCGGTGAGCAGCTATCCGCAGCAGCTCTACGACACATTGGCCGCCTGCAGCGGCCGCGACAGCCCGAATATCGTGGTGCTCACGCCCGGCCGCTACAACAGCGCCTATTACGAGCACACTTTTTTGGCGCGGGCGATGAATGTGCCTTTGGTGCACGGCTATGATTTGTTTGTGGAAGACAACATCGTTTACACCAAAACCGTGGCCGGCCGCCATCGCGTGGATGTAATCTACCGCCGCCTCGACGACCCGTTTCTCGACCCCTTGGCCATGCGCCCCGATTCCATTTTGGGCGTGCCCGGGCTGATGGCGGCTTACCGCGCCGGCCATGTGCTGATTTGCAATGCCCCGGGCACCGGCGTGGCCGACGATAAATCGGTGTATCCCTTTGTGGGCGATATGATCCGCTTTTATTTGAGCGAAGAGCCGCTGTTGCACAACGTGCCCACTTGGCAATGCCGCAAAAGCGATGATTTGAAATATGTGTTGGCACACCTGGATGAATTGGTGGTGAAAGAAACCCAAGGCTCGGGCGGCTACGGCATGCTGGTGGGCCCCAAAGCCACCCAAGCCGAAATCGAAGCCTACCGCGCCCGCATTCTCGACAACCCCGAGGGCTTTATCGCCCAGCCCACGCTGGCCTTGTCCACCTGCCCCACATGCGTGGAAGAAGGCATTGCGCCGCGCCACATCGATTTGCGCCCCTTTGTACTCACCGCGCCCGACCAAGTGCGCATCGTGCCCGGCGGCCTCACCCGCGTGGCCTTGCGCAAAGGCTCGCTGGTGGTCAATTCATCACAAGGCGGCGGCGTGAAAGACACTTGGGTGCTTGAAACAGGAGACGCATCATGAATATTTTATTGATGTCTACCGCCTATAACCTCTATTGGCTCGGCCGCTACATGCGCCGCACACAAGAGCTGCCGGCGCGCGTGCTCGAATGCGGCAGCCAGCAGCGCAACGAGCTTTTGCGCTATTTGGGCTGGCCGCTCGAACCCGGCGGCGATGATCTCGACCTCCTCAAACGCTACCTCAACGAAACCGCCATGCCGCAGCTTTTCGAATCGATTAACGACAATGTGCAGGTCGTGCGCGGCGTGATCGACGGCGATGCGGCTGAGCTCTTTAACCAAGTGAAGCGCCTCAACCAAGCCGACAGCCGCCGCGCCGCCCGCTTCCAGCTGCACGCCTGCAGCGCGGCGATGTTGCAGCAAAGCGGCGATGTTACCCGCTTTTGGCAGCTGGGCGATTATGTGGAAATGCTCGACACACGCATCCGCCTGGGCAGCGCCCAAAGCCGCCACTACCGCTATTTGGCCGATGTGGTGACAAGCCTGCCCGCCAACACCGGCTGGGACCGCATCAAACAGCAATCACAAGCCTTGGTTTACACCACCGACAAGCGCCAGTTTTACGGCTGGCACGAGCGGCTCACCCAATTATTTGAGGAGGGCGTATGAGAATCCACATCAACCACACCACCCGCTACAGCTACAACGAATCGGTCAAACACAGCATCCAATGCCTGCGCCTCACCCCGCAAACGCTGGCGCACCAGCGCGTGCTTTCCTGGCGCATGACCTTGCCCCGTTTGAGCAGCGAAGTGTATGACGGCTTTGGCAACTACTGCACCATCCTCAACCTCGCAGGCCCGCTGCAGTCGCTCGAAATCCAAGCGCAAGGCACAGTGGAAATCGGCGGCAGCGCCGAACATATTCTCGATAAGCGCATCCATCCGTTGGTGTTTCTCAACAGCACAGCGCTCACCGGCTGCAACGAAGCCATGCGCGATTTTGCCGAAATCCAAACCGGCGGAGAGCCCGACCGGCAAGGCCTGATGCGGCTGAGCCGCGCCGTGCTCGACCACATGACTTACATTCCCGGCACCACCCATGTGGCCACCGCCGCCGCCGAAGCTTTTGCGCTGGGCAGCGGCGTGTGCCAAGACCACACCCATGTGTTTTTAGCCTGCGCGCGCGCCTTGGACGTGCCTGCCCGCTATGTGTCGGGCTATCTGCTCAGCGACGACGATGCCCACTTGGCCAGCCACGCCTGGGCAGAAGCCTGCCTCGACGGAAAATGGTATGTGTTCGACACCACCAACCAGCTTTTCCAACCCAGCCACCATGTGCAGCTGGCCGTGGGGCTGGACTACAACGATGCCGCCCCCGTGCGCGGCATGCGCCAAGGCGGCGGCACCGAGCAAATGTCGTTTTCGGTGCAGGTGCAGCAGGCGCAATAATGCCCGTTCAAAAAAATAAGCTTGCAAGGCAGGGCAACGCAGCAAGCTTCTTTTTATATTGGATATAAAGCATTCAGACGGCCTTTTGCTGAACAAAATATTGTGTTATATTTCAGCGCTTTATATTTACACCGCCCAAGCCGGGGAACACTTATGACTTACTGCGCCGCCCTCAATCTGAAAGAAGGCATGGTTTTTGCCTCCGACACCCGCACCAACGCCGGCGTGGACCACATTTCCACGTTTAAAAAAATGTACACCTTCGGCGTGGACGGCGAGCGCAGCATCATCATGCTCACCGCCGGCAACCTCGCCACCTCGCAAGCCGTGGCCAACCTTTTGCGCAGCGGCATCGCCCAGGGCAGCGCGCAAAACCTGCTCAACCTGCCCAGCCTGTTCGAATGCGCCATGCTGGTGGGCGAGCAGGCCAGCAGCGTGGCCAAAACCAGCCAGCACCGCGCCCACATGCAAGAGGGCTTCGGCAGCAATTTCCTGCTCGGCGGCCAAATCAAAGGGCAGCCGCAAGAGCTCTATCAAATCTACCAAGAAGGCAACTGTATCAGCGCCACGGAAGACACCCCGTTTTTCCAAATCGGCGAGAGCAAATACGGCAAGCCCATACTCGACCGCTCCATCAGCCACGAAAGCAGCCTCGAAGACGCCGTGCGCGCCTTATTGGTGTCGTTTGACTCCACCATACGCTCCAACCTCTCCGTGGGCTTTCCCATCGACTTAATGGTGTATCACCGCAACAGCTGCATCATGCCCGCCGGCATCCGCGTGGACGACAGCGACCCCTATCTGCACAACATCCGCGCCCAATGGTCGGAAGGCCTCAAAGCCATTTTGCAGCAATTCGACGTGCCGCCCGATTATTACTTCAAATAAAACACAGGCCGTCTGAAAGCTTTCAGACGGCCTTTAAAATATCATGCCAAAAAATCCGATTTATAAAATTTAAAATACGATAAAATAAAATAATCGTGGTTTTACGCAATAAAATACCAACACAAAGCCGGCTCGACTTGCAAAAAAAAGCAAAAGCGCGTAAGCTTGCTGCATTATCCAAACCTCAAGTAAACAAATGAACGCACACAAAACCGACGACGTTAAAATCAGAGAAGTCAAAGAGCTGCTGCCCCCGATTGCCCATCTTTATGAATTGCCCATCAGCGATGCCGCCGCCGATTTGGTGCACCAAACCCGCCAAGAAATCGCCGATTTGGTGCACGGCCGCGACAAGCGCCTGTTGCTGATTATCGGCCCCTGCTCCATCCACGACCCCGAAGCCGCGCTCGAATACGCCCGCAAGCTTTTGCCCCTGCGCAAAAAATACGAAAAAGAATTGCTGATCGTGATGCGCGTGTATTTCGAAAAACCGCGCACCACCGTGGGCTGGAAAGGCCTCATCAACGACCCGCACCTCGACGGCACTTTCGACATCAACTTCGGCCTGCGCCAAGCGCGCCGCCTGCTGCTCGCCCTCAACGACATGGGCATGCCGGCCTCCACCGAATTTCTCGACATGATTACGCCGCAATATTATGCCGACCTGATTGCCTGGGGCGCCATCGGCGCGCGCACCACCGAAAGCCAAGTGCACCGCGAGCTGGCCAGCGGCCTTTCCTGCCCCGTGGGCTTTAAAAACGGCACCGACGGCAACCTCAAAATCGCCATCGATGCCATCGGCGCCGCCAGCCACCCGCACCACTTTTTATCGGTAACCAAAGCCGGCCATTCCGCCATTGTGCACACCGCCGGCAATGCCGACTGCCATGTGATTCTGCGCGGCGGCAAAGAGCCCAACTACGACAGCGACCACGTAAAAGCCGCCGCTGAGCAACTCACCAAAGCCGGTGTCACGCCCAAGCTGATGGTGGATTGCAGCCACGCCAACAGCCGCAAAGACTACACCCGCCAAATGGAAGTGGCTCAAGATGTGGCGCAGCAATTGCGCGCCGGTGAAAACAACATCATGGGCTTGATGGTGGAAAGCCACCTCGTGGCCGGCCGCCAAGACAAACCCGAAGTCTACGGCCAAAGCATCACCGATGCCTGCATCGGCTGGGATGCCACCGAAGAAATGCTCGCACTTTTAGCCGAAGCCAACCGCAGCCGCGTATAAGCTTTTGCATCACACCAAAGGCCGTCTGAAAATGATTTTCAGACGGCCTTTGGTTGTATAGTGAAATGAATGAAAAACTTATACAAAAATAAGAAATCTAGCATCATGTGTAGGGTGTGTGGCGCAGCCACGCACGCGGTTTAAACGGCTTCTGCATATGGCTTGCTACATGCGCCTGTATAAGTTTTTCTTTCATTCCACTATATTATTTTTCAGGTTGGGTATAAGTTGATTAAAGCCTTGCAGGCCGTCTGAAACTTGGATATTCAGACGGCCTGCTTGGTTTTGAGGTGTGTGGCAGGGTTCATGCGTATGATTACGCTGCGCTAATCGCACCTACTGCACTGATGCGCTTGATCAGCCGCCAAACAAGCGCATAAAGCCTTGCACGATGCCCAACACCAGCGCCAGAAAAGGCTGCATGATTTTGCTCAGCAGGCCGGTAAACAAAAGCGCAATCAGAATCCACATGCCGTAAGGCTCGATTTTGCGAAACTGAAACGAGGCCTTGGCCGACAAAAACGTGTCCACAAAGCGGCCGCCGTCGAGCGGCAGAATCGGCAGCATATTGAGCACAAACAGCACCGCATTAATCATCACGCCGAAATAAGCCATTTGCTGCATCGGATTTTGAAAGTTTTCCGGCACCAGCGGCGAGAGCATCATCAACACCGCCCAGCCGAACATCATCACAAAATTCGATGCCGGCCCGGCAATCGCCACCATGCGCATGCCGATGCGGGTGTCGCGGAAATTGCGGCTCACCACCGGCACGGGCTTGGCCCAGCCAAACATAAAGCCGGTGGTGAAAAACATCACCGCCGGCACCACAATGGTGCCGATGGGGTCGATGTGCGCCAAGGGGTTGAGCGTGAGCCGCCCGAGCTGCTCGGCGGTGTGGTCGCCGTAATGGCGCGCCGCATAACCGTGCGCTGCTTCGTGCACGGTAATCGCCAGCAGCACCGGCAGCACCGCCAATAAAAATATGCCTAAATTGAAATTGCCCATTGAGATTTCCTTGTGGTGATGATGTGTTCAGACGGCCTGTTTGATTGGAAAGGCCGTCTGAAAGATTTTCAAAAATAAAGCCGCTTCACAAACCAAACAGCGTCTTATCGCCCTTGCCTTCGCGCACCAATTCCACGCCGTCGGTCATGTCGATTACGGTAGTGGGATCAGTGCCGCACCAGCCGCCGTCGATAATCACATCCACCGCGTGTTCGAGGCGGTCGC
>ERZ650307.133-NODE-133-length-36748-cov-9.511487_pt1 | contig 36748 bp, 33 predicted proteins | sample MGYA00376243_ERZ650307 | MGnify/ENA primary metagenome ERZ650307 (study PRJEB26733, sample SAMN07839242) | wastewater metagenome | biome: urban; feature: artificial channel; material: waste water | place: USA: North Carolina | collected 2016-03-31 ... | reverse complement strand
ACATCGCGGAAATATTCAGCTATCGTCAAACCAGTAAGGGCAACACGCATACGTGCTCCTGGTGGCTCGTTCATCTGACCAAAGACCATGGCTGTTTTTTCAATAACACCAGACTCTTTCATTTCCCAGTAAAGGTCGTTCCCTTCACGAGTACGCTCACCAACACCAGTAAATACAGAAATACCACCATGTTCTTGAGCGATGTTATGAATCAATTCTTGGATAAGAACTGTCTTCCCAACACCGGCACCACCGAAAAGTCCAACTTTACCACCTTTAAGATAAGGAGCTAAAAGGTCAATAACTTTAATACCTGTTTCCAAAATTTCATTTGAAGTCGATAATTCATCAAAAGAAGGAGCCTTTTTGTGAATCGGTTCACGCTCAAAATCTGACGGAAACGGTTCCTCAAGGTCAATTGTATCCCCTAAAACGTTAAAGACACGACCCAGCGTCTCTTTACCAACAGGAACTGAAATCGGACGACCTGTGTCAAGCACTTCCATTCCACGAGTCAATCCGTCAGTTGATTCCATAGCAATTGTCCGAACAACCCCGTCACCAAGCTCCAGTGCAACTTCTAGCACAACTTTTTGTTTAGAATCATCATTTTTATATACAACAAGTGCATTATTAATCTCAGGAAGTTTATCTTCTGCTGCAAACGCGACGTCTACAACAGGACCAACAACCTGAGTAATTTTACCTGAACTCATTCTATTTCCTCTTTTCCTAACCTACTCAAGAGCTGATGCGCCGGCAACAATCTCAGTGATTTCCTGAGTAATAGCAGCCTGACGCGCCCTATTGTATTGAATTGTTAAATCCGAAATAACATTCTTCGCATTATCTGTCGCAGTCTGCATCGCAGTCATACCAGCAGCATTTTCAGCAGTCTTAGCATCCAAAAGTGCCCCGTAAATGGTTGATTCTGCGTATTGAGTCAACAATTGGTCCAATATCATTTCACGATTTGGTTCCAATTCAAATGTCGCCGTATAGCCATTTACTTCATTATGGTCTAAATCTTCAACAGGAAGCATTTGCTGTACACGTACCTGGCTAGTCAAACTATTTACATGATGATTGTAACAAACATAAAGTTCATCAAACAGCTCATTTTTATACATTTCTACAGATTTAGAAATGATTTTTTGGACTTCTTCAAAGCTAGGATTATCAGCAATTCCACGCAATTCAAACACAGGGTTGATACCACGTGCGCGGAAAAAATCAGCACCCATCCCCCCAATAGCAATAATCTCAAACTCTCCATTTGACTGATGGTCCTGATTAATCATTTCCATAACAGCTTTTAAAATACTAGAATTATAAGAACCTTTTAAGCCACTATCTGAGGTGATGACAATATAACCCACTTTTTGAATAGGACGTCGAATGAGCATCGGATTACTAGTATCTGATGTCATTAGTTCACCACGTAACAAATCCGTCGTAATCGCCCGAACTTTACTAGCATAAATCTGAAATGATTTCGACAACTGCTCTGATTTCGCCAACTTTGATGCAGAAACCATCTGCATGGCACCTGTGATTTGACTGGTTTTCTTGGTTGATGCTATTCTTAATTTGATTTCATTAAGAGAACCTGCCATCCTATACTCCTTTATTTAAAGATTGATTGGTCTTTGAATGTTTGAATAGCAGTATTCAACTCATCCGTATCTGGAAGATCTTTCGTTGTACGAATGACATCCAAAAGATTATCATAGTGCAAATCAAAGTATGCATACAACTCTTCTTCAAATGCTAAAATATCATCAATCGGAACTGAATCCAAATATCCATTTGTCAAAGCATACAAAATCAAAACCTGTTTTTCAACTGGAAGTGGTTTGTGCAATGGTTGTTTCAAAACTTCCACTGTACGTCGACCACGATTGAGTTTTGCTTGTGTTGCTGCATCCAAATCAGAACCAAATTGCGTAAATGCTTCCAATTCACGATAAGAAGCCAAATCGATACGAAGGGTACCCGCAACCTTTTTCATGGCCTTAATTTGGGCGGAACCACCAACACGTGATACAGAAGATCCGGCATCAATCGCTGGACGAATACCAGAGTTAAACAAATCGTCTTTTAAGAAAATTTGTCCATCTGTAATGGAAATCACGTTGGTTGCAATATAAGCAGAGATATCACCAGCTTGTGTTTCAATAAATGGCAAGGCTGTAATGGAACCTCCGCCCAATTCATCAGAAACTTTTGCGGAACGTTCCAATAAACGACTGTGCAAGTAGAATACATCCCCTGGATATGCTTCACGACCTGGAGGACGGCGAAGCAAGAGAGACAATTCTCGATATGCTACCGCTTGTTTTGATAAATCATCGTAGACAATCAAAACATGTTTGCCTTCATACATAAATTCTTCCGCCATTGTAACCCCAGCATAAGGTGCTAAGAAAAGTAATGGGGATGGTTGTGAAGCAGATGCTGTCACAACTATAGTATAATCTAACGCGCCATATTGTCGAAGTGTTTCTACTTGAGTACGAACTGTAGATTCTTTTTGACCGATTGCTACATAGATACAAATCATATCTTGACCTTTTTGGTTCAAGATAGCATCAATAGCTACAGAAGTTTTACCTGTTTGACGGTCACCGATAATCAATTCACGTTGTCCACGACCAATTGGTACCAAGGCATCAATCGCTTTCAGACCAGTTTGAAGGGGTTCATTTACTGATTTACGTTGCATAACACCTGGTGCAGGGTATTCAATCGGACGAGTTTTGCTTGTACGAATTTCGCCCAATCCATCGACTGGTTGCCCCAAAGGATTAATGACACGACCAATCAATCCAGACCCAACCGGTACTTCCATGATTTTCCCTGTACGACGAACAACAGAACCCTCACGAATATCTGTAAATCCGCCAAGAATGATGATACCGACGTCATTTGTCTCCAAGTTCTGAGCCATACCAATGGTGCCATTTTCAAAGATTAACAGCTCTCCACTCATGGCATTATCAAGACCTTGCGCACGTGCAATACCATCACCAATGTAGGTAACTACACCAGTCTCTGTATAATCAAAGTTAGGTTGAAACTCTTCGATTTGTTGTTTTAGTAAAGCGCTAATTTCTTGTGCATTTATCAAAAGAACACCACTTTCTATAGTTTTTTTCTAACATCCTTTAATTGTGTACGAACACTTGCGTCAATTACTTTATGGTTAATTGTCAAAACAAAACCACCTAATAATGAAGCATCCAGTTCTTCAACAATATTACGGACACGCAAACCAAACCGTTCCTCGACTAATTGACGTAAACGAGATTTTTGTTGTTCCGTTAATGGATAAACTGATGCAATATGTGTATCAAACTCATTTTTTAATTTACTGATTTGAAGTTGAGCGCGTTCAAGAGTTTCCAGAAGTAAATCTGCATGTCCATCTCGAATCACATCTTCAATTAAATCATTGATTTGCCAATAACTAGATTGACGAACAGTGCGTACAAAAGCTGCTTTTTCTTCTCTTGAAACTGTAGCCGATAATAAGAGACGGTTCAATTTACTATCATGAATGATAGTTATCAACTCAAAAATCTGATCATACATGTTCCAAATTTCTGAACTGTCACTGACTTTTTCAACAAATGATAGAGCATACTTTTGCACGAGGGCATTTTCTCTAGCGTTCATCTACTTGACTCCTAATTTGTCCAAATACCGATCAATCAAATTGCTGTGTGCCTGTTGATCCAAATCTTCAAAAATAATTTTTCCTGCAATATCGACTGCCAAATTAGCAACTTGAACGCGAAGTGTTTCTTGAACCTCACGTTTTTCAGATTCAATTTCCATTTGTGCTTTTGTTTTCAAGCCTTGCACTTCAACTTCAGCCTGTTCAAGAATTCGCTTTTTCTCCAATTTAGCACGCTCTACTGCGTCTTGAATGATTTTTTGTCCTTCAATACGACCTTGCACTAATTCATCTTCTCGTTGTTTCACAAGGGCAGCTGCAACTGCTAATTTTTCTTCAGCCGCATCAATATCACCTGCAATCTTCTTTTCACGTTCTTCAAAAATTCCAGTAATTTTATTCCAAGCGAATACACGAATTAAAATAATTAAAACTGCAAAAGATGCTGTAACGAGGATAAAATTGCCTAGTACAGTACTTGACTGCATTGTAATTTGTGTCGTCATTATTTATCCCTCTCTTACTCACTCTCTCCATTTATTTTCTTATTCAGGTACATAGATACCAACATAACAAATACATAACTCTGTAAGCATGAAATAAATACAGAGAAACCTGTCCAAACAATGTTTAGAACAAAGGCTATTGGGTATGCAAATGCATTTTGTTGAGATAATTGTAGAAGAAGAGAAACAAGCACTTCACCGGCATAAATATTACCATATAAACGAAGAGCAAGCGACACAAGATTGGTCACTTCTTCCAAAATATTCATTGGAGCCATCGCCCAAGGTGTCACAAAAGACTTCAAGTATGCTTTGAAACCACGTCGTCGAATTCCCTCAAAATGACAAAAAAGTATTGCTATACCAGCAAGACCAAAGTCGTATGCCATATTAGCCGTTGGAGAAGTCCACAAATTTTGTCCCTCTGGTGTTTCCAACTTCGTCATTAATCCCAAATTATTGGCAAGCAAAAGAAAAGTGAAAACTGTAAAGAAAAACAAAGAATAGCGCTTTGCTTCCTCATCACCAAGGTTTCCTTTTGTAAAGTTGATCGTTAGTTCGTAGACATATTCCAAAACATTTTGTTTTCCTTTTGGCTTAAGTTCCATCCGACGACTAGCCCAAAACACAAGTAAGAAAATAACCGAAATGATAATGACTGAAACCAATACCATGGTCAGGTCAAAGGTTACGGGACCAAGGGTAAGGGTTGGACTTAAAGTTTCTTCCAATTGAGGTTCCCCCCTTTTCTATTTCTCTATTTTCTACTATTTCAAGACAAATGTCATAGCCAAAGTGACGAAGAAAGTTCCCTCGATAAAGGCAACACCCAAGAAAACACCAGACATCAATTTACTTTGCATTTCTGGTTGACGTGCAGACGAACTAATATAAGAAGATACCAAAAGTCCCTCACCGATACTTACACCAAGACAGGCCAAACCAAGGGCCAATGCGCCTAAATTCATAACGAATTCTCCTTTTAAAATTTAATACCATGTTAGGATACTCCTAAAACACCTATTTGTCAAGAAAATATCGCTGTTGGAAGCGTTTAATTCGCATTTCTAAAAGAAAAAGAAAAGACTTTTCATCTTTTCTACCTATATAATAGTTTCATCTTTAATAGTTTCATCCATATGATCAGATTCTTCAATAAATCGTTTAGCCATTTTTTCTCGATTGATTTGATCCATATCGAGTGTGATGGCATCATCTGATACAAGGTCTGTGTCTGCGAAGAATTCAATATGATTTGCTAAATTCTTCAGTTCAACAGGCGCATCTCCTCCAAACTCACCATCCAAATTAATCATCAGTCTGTTTGTAGATTGAAGGTTTTCTATTGTCAAACTCTTAGTCTTAATGTACTCAATTAATTTACTGCCGATATGTTTTCCACCATCTAAAACCTGACGAATTAAATGCAAAATTTCAAATAAGTTGCCTGTTTTAACCATCAATAGTGTAAAATTACCATCATCTAATTTTGCATCTGGAACAATTTGTTCAAATCCCCCAATTGAGTTGGTAAGGGCTACAAAAATTAAGGATACAGATCCTTCAAATACCCCTTGATCATGCTTCACTCTAACTGGTGTAAATTGGACTCTTGGTAACAACTCGGCCCCTTTTACCACATATGCCAAATAGCCAAACATAGTCTTAAGCTGACTTGGAACGCTATAAGTAAGCTCAGTCAAGGTTCCAGCAGCTGCAATATTTATAAAATATTGCTCTTGTTGAGTACCATTTTTTTTATTTTTTGCTAAGCCAATGTCCATTAAAATGGTCTGCTTCTTGCCGATTATCTTCGCTGCCTCGACTGGATTTCCTCTTGGAATTTTTAATGCACGCGCGTAGTCATTTGTTGTTCCTGTAGGAATAATAGCCATTTTAGGCCTTTTTTCAAGTGGAGCAATGCCATTGACCACTTCATTGATAGTACCATCACCACCTGCAGCAATGATTAAATCAAATCCATCAAGTGCGGCTCTTTTTGCTTCATTTTTTGCAGAATCTGGCTCAGGAGTAGTTTGAAAAGCAGACGTTTCATATCCATATCCTTCAAAAATATGCAATACTTCTGCTACATTTTTTTTCATAATTTCCTGACCCGAAGTCGGATTATAAATCAATCGTGCACGTTTTCTTTTTTTCATCGTTCATTCCTTTTAAAGGTTTTCTAGCCAAGCTTCATCTTTTATTTCAATCCCGAGTTCTTGTGCCTTGGCCAGTTTACTACCAGCATCCGTTCCTGCGACAACAAGATTTGTTTTCTTAGAAACTGAGCCAGCTACATTCGCTCCTAAGGATTCTAATTTAGCCTTAGCCTCATTGCGTTTCATTCTTTCCAATTTGCCCGTTAATACAACTGTCATACCGGATAAGGCAGCATTTTCATCTGCTACCTGTCCAAGATAAGCTAAGTTTACCCCAACTTCCTTAAGTTCGTGTAAAAGTTGTTGAGCTCCTTGACTAGTAAAATAAGTTGTAATCGACTTTGCAATGACTTGTCCTAATCCTTCTAACGAGGCAATAGTATCTTGATCAGCTTTTGCTAACGATTCCAAATCGCCAAATTTTTCCAATAATATTTTACTTGCTTTGTTACCAACATGACGAATTCCTAACCCAAATAAGAGGCGCTCCGCTGAATTTGTTTTGGAACTTTGGATTGCTTGATATAATTTTTCAGCTGATTTTTCCTTAAACCCATCTACAGTCAGTAAATCGGTGACCGTTAATTGATAAATATCTGCAACATCATGAACTAATTGTGACAGGAACAATTTTTCAACGATAGACGTTCCCAATCCTGCAATATTCATGGCATCACGACTAGCAAAATGTTCCAACTTACTCATCAACTGACTAGGACACAAAGGATTGATACAGCGCAGGGCAACTTCATCTTCATAATGTTGTAGGATACCAGCACAACTTGGACAGATAGTTGGGATAGGCATCGGTTCTTGAATGGTACGATACTTGTCCACCACTTTCAGCACTGCTGGAATAATGTCTCCTGCTTTATATACAATAACTGTATCACCAATACGAATATCTTTTTCGGCGATATAGTCTACGTTGTGCAAGGTCGCTCGACTGACCGTCGTCCCCGCTAATTGAACAGGACTGAGGTTTGCAGTTGGAGTTACGACACCCGTACGACCAACAGTCCAATCAACCGACAAGATTTCAGTTTCCTTTTCCTCGGCTGGGAATTTATAGGCAATAGCCCATCGTGGTGCCTTGACCGTAAAACCCAACTCTTCTTGTGCAGATAAATCATTTACTTTAATGACTATGCCATCAATCTCATAGGGGAGATCATCTCGGCGCTCTGCCATTTTTTCAATAAACTCCCACACATCATCAATGGTATTTGCCAAATGATAATCGTGATTTGTCGTAAAACCAAGGGTATCTAGCTTATGAAGAACCTCTGATTGACTGACTGCATCAGATGGACTCGCCTCTTGGTAAAAAAAGGTAGCAAGTCCACGTTGAGCAACGACAGCTGTATCTAATTGACGGAGGGTTCCTGCAGCGGCATTTCTAGGGTTAGCAAACTCAGCTTCTCCAGCCTCTTCACGTTGTTTGTTAACACGAGCAAAAGAAGCTTTGGGCATATAACATTCCCCTCGAACGGTAATATCAATCGCCTCGGGCAAGGTCAAAGGAATATCAGCTACACGTTTTAAATTCTCAGTAATATTTTCACCAATACTGCCATCCCCGCGTGTAGCTCCAACAACAAGTTTTCCAGCTTCATAGGTAAGGGAAATGGAAAGGCCATCAATCTTCAGCTCACAAATATAACTTGCCTGTGGAAATTCCTTGCGTACACGCTGATCAAACGTTTCTAATTCTGCACGCGAAAATGCATCCTGCAGACTAAAAAGAGGATAAACATGGCTATATTTCTCAAAACCATCTAATACTTTTCCACCCACTCGATGGGTTGGGCTATCTGGTAAAATCAGTTCTGGATGTGCTGTCTCAAGCTCAACTAACTCACGATAGAGCTGGTCATATTCGGCATCCGATACACTTGGTCGATCCAATTGATAATATTCTTTAGCATACTGATTCAGCAAGCTAACTAATTCTGTTATTCTTGTTTCCATAAGAGTATTATAACATGATTTGAAGTTGCTAAGTATATTTTGAACTTCAAATCAATCAGATTCTTTTAGATATTTTTGGGTAAAAAAGGTATAATGAGCATATATTATTTTTGGAGGTGCCCCATGGCTGTAACATATAAACGACAAGATGATTTAGAAAAAATGCTCGAAGAATTTGCTTCATTTGAAAATCTAGAAGAAATTGAGTATCCAGATCCAAAATCAAAAATAAATTCCGGAAAAAACAACTTGAAGCAGGATGATAAATAGTATGTTTGATTTCAATCAACTTCCTACCTCCGTTCTGCAAGCGGGGGCTATTTTCCTGTCTATTATCATTGAAGCCTTACCCTTTGTATTGATTGGAGCATTGATTTCTGGTTTTATCGATGTGTTTATCACCCCTGAGAAAGTACATAAACTCCTTCCCCAAAACAGGGTTCTCGCCATTCTTTTTGGCACCTTTATTGGTTTTATTTTTCCTTCCTGCGAATGTGGGATTGTTCCAATTGTCAATCGATTATTGGAGAAAAAAGTTCCCCAATATACAGCTATCCCATTCCTAGTTACTGCTCCTGTAATCAATCCCATTGTACTATTTGCAACGTATACTGCATTTGGTAATTCTATGCTTTTTGCCACCTATCGTGCCTTAGGAGCAATCCTTGTTTCAGTCGTACTGGGGATCATTCTAGGTTTCTTTGTCAAAAATCCGATACTGAAAGAAAATAAGTTAAGCCATCACCAACATGATTATTCCAATAAGACAAGCTGGCAAAAAGTCGGTTTTGCACTTATTCATGCTATTGATGATTTTTTTGATACGGGTCGCTATCTGGTTTTCGGTTGCCTTTTTGCTAGTTTGGTTCAGGTTTATATTCCAACTGCTGTCCTGACGACCATTGGTCACAATCTCTTATCTGCCATTCTGCTGATGATGTTATTGGCGTTTCTTCTTTCACTTTGCTCAGAGGCAGATGCCTTCATCGCTGCATCTCTTTTATCAAGTTTTGGCTTTGCTCCGGTGATGGCCTTCTTGGTCATCGGACCAATGATTGACGTCAAAAATTTACTCATGATGAAACATTACTTTACAGGTAAATTTATTATTGGATTTATCTCGGTTATAACTCTAGTCATTCTAGGGTATAGTCTCCTACTTGGAGGTGTGTCATGATTCGATTTTTAATTCTTGCAGGCTATTTTGAGATGACCATGTATCTTTATGTCTCTGGAAAATTAGACCAATACATCAACCTACACTATAGTTACTTAGCATTTCTATCCATGGTCTTATCCTTTATATTAGCTATTGTACAATTGTATATTTGGGTAAAAGAGATAGAGACACACAGCCATTTGTCAAAGAAATCAGCCAAGTTTGCCAGTGTAGCCCTCTTATTGATACCACTTTTAGTTGCCTGGCTCTTCCCGACCGTCAGCTTGGATTCAACCACTGTCGCAGCAAAAGGCTACCATTTCCCGTTAGCTGCGGAAAATGATACGACGACTCAGACGCAAGAAGGAACGACGGTTCAGTATCTCAAACCAGACAGTTCTATTTATTTTACAAAATCTGCCTATCAGAGTCAGATGCGTAAAATTGCCAATCACTACCTCGCTGAAGATCAGATTATTGTCACTAGTGAAAATTACATGGAGGTGATGGAGGCAATCTATGACTATCCTACGGAATTTTCAGGAAAAACTGTTGAGATGGTAGGTTTTGTCTATAATGATCCTGACAATGTTCATCAACAATTCATCTTTCGCTTCGGAATTATACACTGCATTGCAGACTCAGGGGTATATGGCCTGCTCTCTACTGGGTCTGATACTCCATTTTCAAATAACACCTGGGTTAAAGCCAAAGGCATAATCAGGGTTTCTTACCATACCTCATTGAAACAAAATCTTCCAACATTAGAATTGCAATCTATTGTCCAGATTGAACAACCGGACTCTCCATATGTTTACCGTGTTTTCTAATAATTCCGCCTTAAAAGTGAATTTTCTGACAATTTATGCTATAATAGTTTTTATACTCAACAGATAGGAATGAAATTATGTCATCACATGTATTGTTTACTATTTTTGGTGCTAGTGGCGACCTTGCCAAACGCAAACTCTATCCTTCATTATTCCGTCTCTACAAGGCTGGACATATCAGGGAGAACTTTGCCGTTATTGGTACAGCTCGAAGACCTTGGACCAAAGAATTTTTTGAACAAACTGTTATTGAATCACTTGGAGACTTACCAGATACTCCACGCCAAGCCCATGAATTTGCCAGCCATTTCTACTATCAAAGCCATGATGTTAATGATACAGGGCATTATGTAGCATTACGTAAATTGCAGGACGACTTGTGTGAAAAATACGATACACAGCACAACAAGGTCTTCTTCCTTTCTATGGCGCCTGAATTTTTCGGTACAATTGCCAAACATCTCAAATCTGAGCAGATTGTTGACGGACAAGGTTTTGAACGTTTGATTATTGAAAAACCATTTGGAACAAGTCTTGCAACTGCTGAGAAGCTCAATGATGAGTTGGCTGCTGCATTTAATGAAGACCAAATCTATCGTATCGACCATTACTTAGGTAAAGAAATGGTGCAAAATATCTTTGCAGTTCGGTTTGCCAATATTATTTTTGAACATATCTGGAACCGTGATTATATCGATAATGTCCAAATTACTTTTGCTGAATCAATTGGGGTTGAGGATCGTGGTGGCTACTATGATCATTCTGGTGCACTAAAAGATATGGTACAAAATCACGCACTTCAAGTTCTGTCACTTTTAGCAATGGATAAACCAGCTAGTTTCAAAGAAGAAGATGTTCGAGCTGAGAAAATTAGAGTTTTCCAACACCTTCGCCATCAAACTGATGAAGAATTGAAACAAAACTTTATTCGTGGCCAATATACTGCAGGTTCTATTGATGGGAAAGATTATGTCAGCTACCTAGATGAACCTAATGTTGCCGATGGTTCACAGACTGAAACATTTGCTAGCGGTGTCTTCTTTGTCGATACAGACCGTTTCCGCGATGTCCCATTCTTCTTCCGTACAGGTAAACGACTAACCGAGAAAGGGACTCGTGTTACAATTACCTTTAAACATGCTGAAAATATTTTTGGTCAGCCTTCTGAAGCAAATGTATTGACAATCTATATTCAGCCTACTGAAGGCTTTATGTTATCCATAAATGGAAAAGAAGTTGGTTCGCACTTTGCCCTTACTCCTGCCAAACTCAACTTCCGTCACAATGCTACTGCTCTTGGCAATTCACCTGAAGCCTATGAAAAACTCTTTTTCGATGTCTTAAATGGCGATTCCACTAATTTTAGCCATTGGGAAGAAGTAAAAGCAAGTTGGAGTTTGATTGACCGGGTCATAGATATTTGGTCAAGTAATCAGGTTCCATTGCATACCTATTCTGCTGGGACAATGGGGCCACAGGCCGCATTCGATTTACTAGATCATTACGGATGCAAGTGGGTATGGACGCCGGATGTTTGGTATCGTGAGCGTGGCCTCCTATAATAAATCATGTACAAAACTGGATTACTCCAGTTTTTTTCGGAGAAATATTTTAATGACTGAAATAAAGAAAATTCTGAGCCAACTCGAGGAAGCCAGCCACGCTGGGACTCTCAAACGTTATGATAAAATTGGTGAGACAAAGCCATATTATGGTGTACCAATGGGAGCCCTCTCAAAAATCGCAAAGACTTACATAAATCAATCCGATCTCTTTGTACCGCTTTGGCAAACCGGCATTCTTGAAGCTCAATACCTAGCCATTCAAATTGTCAAAAACAAGCCAGACCAACTTGAAGCTTCTGACCTAAAAAGTAGTATTAGTAAACAAGTCTCCCACAATGTTCTTGATAAACTTGCCTCCCTTATTCTTAGTAAACGAAGGGATAGCAAAGACTGGGAAGAATACTTACTCACCCAAGACCAAGCTATTTTTCAACGACTTGGCTGGTTCCTTCGGGCCAAATATTTTGCTAGAAAAACCGCTACAGACCAAGAAATTGAACAAACACTTACTTATATCAATGAGCATTTAAAAACTACGGATCCACTTATCCAGTGGACCATGAACCAGTGCTTGGTAGAAATTGCAGTTACATATCCTGACTATCTAGAAAAAGGGCGGGCAATCGGACAGAAATTAGGAGTATATTCTGAAATGAAAGTTGCCAAAGGTTGTACTTCAGCCTATGCACCTGACTGGATTGAGGCTTTATTACGGAAAAAATGAAAACACAAAAGTAGCTAACTTTCTCAGTTAACTACTTTTTTCATTCTATATCAATCCTTCCAAAAGTCCACGCATGAACTCTTCAGATTTGAACTCACCGATATCATCGATTTTCTCACCGAAACCAATCAGTTTAACAGGAATATCCAACTCCTGACGGATAGCAAGGACGACACCACCTTTGGCTGTTCCGTCTAGCTTGGTCAGGACGAGACCTGTTAACGGGATAATCTTTGCAAATTCCTTTGCCTGACTGAGAGCGTTTTGACCAGTGGAAGCATCCATGGCTAAGAGGGTTTCATGCGGTGCATCAGGAAGAGTCCGTTTGATGATGCGACCAATTTTTTCCAGCTCTGCCATGAGGTTATCTTTATTCTGCAGGCGACCAGCTGTATCAATCATGAGAATATCTACGCCTTCTGCTACGGCACGTTGGACACCGTCAAAGACCACACTAGCTGGATCTGATTTTTCAGGTCCTGTGACTACAGGCACATCGACACGGCGCCCCCACTCGACCAGCTGGGCTACCGCCCCCGCACGGAAGGTGTCCGCCGCAACCAGCATGACTTTCTTGCCAGCCTGCTTGTATTTGTAGGCCAACTTACCAATTGAAGTCGTCTTCCCAACGCCGTTGACACCCACAAAGAGCATCACTGTCAAATCATCTTGGAAATTGATCTGCTCACTAAACTGACCATCCTTCTCATAAATATCCACCAATTTTTCAATGATGACACGACGGAGTTCCTCTGTCTTCTTGGCATTTTGTAACTTGGCTTCATAGCGGAGCTCCTCAGTCAGAGTCGAAGCTACTTGCACACCAACGTCTGACAAAATCAACAATTCTTCTAACTCCTCGAAAAATTCCTCATCCACTGAACGGAAATTAGCAAAGAATTCATTGAGCCTTGCACCAAATCCAGTTCTTGTTTTCTTCAAAGTCCGCTGGTACTTGTCTTGCTCACTTTCTTGTACTTCTTGTACAATTTCTTGAACAGGCTCTTCTTTTGGTTTTGTCTGAATAGCAGGATCAAAACCTTTTTCTTGCGCCTCTTTCACGCGGGCAGCTGCTGCTTCTTTGGCCGCATAATACTGAGCCATCATATCAAGTGTCCGTTGTTTTTGCGCTTCTTGTTCAGCAGTCAAGAGTACAGCTTCTCCACCTTCTGCTGAACTATCATCAGAATTGGTCGCAACCACAGCCACTTGTTCATTTTCAGCTGTCTGGTGTGTTTCAACTTCTTCACCAACTTCAACTTGTTTTTCTTCCTGCGATTCTTGTCCAAATAATCGATCAAATAATCCCATACTTAGTCCTCATTTAATACATACTGTTGGATAGCCCAGGCAATGCCATCTTCATCGTTTGTTTTTGGTAAAACAAGGTTTGCAGCAGACTTAATTTCGTCTGTTGCATTAGCCATTGCAACGCCTAAACCAGCCCATTCGATCATCGAAAGATCGTTACCTTCATCACCACAGGCCATCACTTCCGATTGATCAATTCCCAAATGCCCAATCAATTTTGCTAATCCATTTGCCTTATGGACTCCTTTTGGACTCCATTCTAGCAGCATGTCACGCGATTTGAAAATTTCAAAACGATCGTACAACTCTCTAGGAATTTTTGGAATTTGTCCATCCAGAAAATCAGCTGCTACAGCTGTAACCGCCTTATTATAGACAAAATCTTCTGGCATCTCCTCATCTGTCACATCAATTTTATTCAGCAATGGATTGGCTGTTAGATACAGAGATTCATTGACCGCTGGTAATGAGTAAACATCTCCTCCATACAAGACATCCAGAGGTAGGTCCAATTGATTGGTTACTTGTCGAATTACACGAACATCATCAATGCTGAAGCCAGTTTTATCTAAAATGCGCCCTGTATTTTCTTGTACTAATCCACCATTAAAGGTGATGGAATATTGATTTTCACCTAAGAGGTCTAATTCTTCCAAAAAAGTACCAATAGCTTGTAAAGGCCGTCCTGTTGTTAAGACAACATAAGCACCTTGTTGCCGAGCTGCTAACAAGGCCTGCTTATTGTCTTCTGAAATTCGTTTATCCGACGTCAGAAGAGTTCCATCCAAATCTAGTGCAATCATTTTAATTGCCATATACTTCCTCCTCTAAATAAGCCAGTACAGCTCCATCATTGCAATGACCAATAATCTGATCAGCTAGAGCCCTCACTTCCTCTCTTGCATTTTCTGTTGCAATGGCAAGACCGGCAAAGTCCAACATATCCAAATCATTTTGATTATCCCCAAAGGCAACTACATGTCGTCCTGTAATTCCAAAATGACTGCACAAATGATTCAATCCAACTGATTTATTTGAACCATTAGGAATAATATCAATATTGTCAAAACCCGTTGTCATAGCTGTCACACCTTCAAAGGTCTGATTGAGCCACAATCTTGCTTGGTCCATCTCATCTGGGGTGAATTTGGCATTAATCTTTATTATTTTTTCCTGGACATCTTCAAACGAGTCCACCAATTGAAAATGAGCATAATAATTTGTCATTGCTCCTAAAAACTGAGGCTCAGCATTTTTTAACAAATAAAAGTTTTCGAGTCCAGACAATACCATGGAACGACTACTTCCATAAGGACCGGCATCAATTCCAGCAATAATAGGCAAGTAAACTTCTGGACGAATCGGTTCATCCAGAAAAATCATCTGACCTTGATACTCAACAATAGAACCATTTTCAGCAACAAACCCGATTTCATCTGCAAATTCTTCAAAAACTAACTTTAGACTCTGCAAAGATCTCCCGCTTGCCGCCACAAATAAATAGTCTTTTTCCTTAAACTGATCCAGAATCCGTCGGAAACTTTTTTTATCAAAGCTATGATCCTCACGTAAAAACGTACCATCCATATCACTGGCATAAATTTTTTTTATCATAATTTCTCCATATCCTTCAATTTGACAGATACAATCTTTGATACACCAGATTCCTGCATGGTTACCCCATAAATGGCATCCGCTGCAGCCATTGTGCCCTTTCGGTGTGTCACGACAATAAACTGACTTTCCTTATCAAAGCGATTGAGATAGTCTCCAAAGCGTTTGACATTGGCCTCATCCAAGGCTGCCTCCACCTCGTCAAGTATCACAAACGGGATGGTCTTCACCCGGATAATGGAAAATAGCAGAGCGAGGGCCGAAAGTGCCTTTTCACCACCGGACATGAGGTTGAGAGACTGGATTTTCTTACCCGGAGGCTGAACAGATATTTCAACACCTGCAGTCAAAATATCATTCTCTGTCAAAATCAAATCAGCTGAACCACCGCCAAACATTTGTTTGAAAGTTTGCTTGAAACTTTCACGAATAGCTTCAAATGTGACTTTAAAGCGTTCTTTCACCTCATCATCCATCTCATGAATGGTATCAAGAAGAAGATCACGCGCTGACAAAATATCAGTCCGTTGCTCATTGAGGAAGGTTAGACGATTATTGACTTCGTCATACTGCTCAATCGCATCCAAATTGACTTGACCCAAAGCTCGAATAGCTCTTTCCAAGTTCTTAAGATTTTGTTCGGCACTAGCAAGGTTTTCAACTGCCTTGGCCTGAGACTGGGCAGCTTCAAAACTTAATTTAAAATGCTCGGTCAAATTACCAAGTAAAGTCCGTAATGTATCGCCCGCTTGCTCACAATCCGCCTCTAACTTAGCCTGCTTACGAATCAAATCATCATTCTTAGTCCGAGCTTGTTGCAATCTTTCTTCCAGGTCTTCAAACTGCCCATCAATATCTTCCAATTCAAATTTTAAGCGAATTAGGATCTGATTGGTCTGGCTTTGCTTATCAGATGCTGCCTGCAACTGCTCTTCTAGAAGCTCTATAGTCGTATCTCCTATAGCCACTACTTTCTGATTGATCAAATCTTCAAGGATAGCAATATCCTTTTCGGTAGTTGCTTTTTCTTCTTGCAAGCGTCTCAGATCTATCTGTTCAAAACGAAGTTGACTGGTCGCTTCAGCCTGTACCAAAGTTAGTTGCCCCTTCTTAGTCTGTAGTTTCTGCAAGCTTTCTTGAATACTATCACGATTATCACGGACTTGATTGATTTGTTGTTCCAAGGCAATTTTTTTCTCATTCAAAGCTTGAACGTTTGCTGCTTCCTTAGTAGCTTCTTCATCTAGCTCAGTCAAAATGGTCGGACTAACCTGACTCATTTGCAGGTCATACTGGACTGAAAGCTGAGCCAGTCTATTTTCTGCCTGTTCCTGATGAATCCTTGCGCTCTGCTGGTTTAATCTAGCTTCTTCCCCATCAGCCTTAATCGTTTCCAAGGCTTCTGTGGTCTGGTCTAAGCTAGTTTTCTTAGCTGCAACCAAGCTTTCTTGCTCCTGCAACTGGCTAGACAGCTCTGCTATTTCTCCTAAAAGAGCATCCAGTTCGGGTTTGATAAAGGTCGTGCTGTTATTTCGATTGCTACCACCAGCAAAGGCTCCACCAGGACGGATTTCCGCTCCATCCATGGTCACCATACGTACTTGAAATTTGGTTGCCCGCGCCGCCTGATTGGCATGGTCAATGGTATCAAAAATCGCGATAGTGCCTAGCAAATTTTGGAAAATCACATCTAAATTTGGCTGATAAGTCACCAAATCACTTGCTAAACCCAAAAATCCATCGGAAGATTCTAGTAAAGAGATTTGCTGTCCAGAAAGCTGACGTGGCTTGATAGTTGTCAGAGGTAAGAAGGTTGCTCGTCCTTGCCGTTTTTCTTTCAAAAATGCGATAGCTCGTTTAGCAGTCGCTTCATCTTCAACAATGACGTTTTGACTAGCACCACCAAGAGCAATTTCCAAAGCCGTTTGGTAGCGAGTGTCAAAGGTCAATTGTTCACTGACTGCTCCAATAATTCCTCCTAAGCTTGGTGCCTCCTGTAAGACAGCCTTAACCCCCGCGTAAAAATTGGAGTGATTTTTCAAAATAGCTTCCAAACTAGACTGGCGAGCCTGTTTGCCTTTCAACTGATCCAACAAATCAAACAAACGACCTTGTTCAGACTGATAAGTAGCCTGAACTTGATCCAATTCTGATTTTTTGGTCTGATAGCGCTCAAGTAACTGGCGTAACTCGTGATCAGCTTCTTCTAAACTTTTCCGACTCTTATCAAGTTCTTCTTGAGCTGTTTGTTTTTCCGTCTGCAAGCGTGCCAAGTCTTCAGATTTACTCTCAGAAAGACTGATTTGATTGGCAATATCCTGCTGAATCTTGGTCAGACGGTTTGAAGCTTCTGCCTCTTCTTGCATCAGAGCCACGTACTGTTCCCGCAGATGATCTAAAACCTGATCAGGATCTTCTGAAAAGTAGGAAATTTCTCTGTCTACCGCAGCAATATCTTCTTTCAAACTAGACAATGAATTCTCTAATTGCTCAAGAACACCCTGCTTTTGTTCAATTTGTTCTTCCAACTGCTCTCGTCTAGTCAACAAGTTTTCCAAACGCGCCTGCGCTTCTTGACGACTTGATTCGTTTTGACTAGATTCCAGTTTATGGACCTCAATTTTTCGCTCTAAATCACTGATTAACTTGGTCACATCCAGTAAAACTGCCTGTTCGCGGTCTAATTGTACTGACAAGCGGTGGCGCTTCTCTTTTAAAGACTGGTTTTCTTGCTCTAGCTCAGAACGCTGTTTGTAGTAACTGGTCAATTCAGTTTTGACAGATTCTAGTTCGGCTTCTTTTTCCGACAACTTGTCCTTACCAAGCGACAACTGAGCCACCAAAACATCTAAGTATAATTCCTTGCGCTGTCCATCTAATTCTAAAAACTTTTTAGCAGTTTGTGCCTGTTTCTCCAATGGCTTGACCTGATTATCTAATTCGTAGATAATATCGTCCAAGCGATCCAAATTGCCTTGAGCCTGAGCCAGCTTACTTTCTGTTTCCTTTTTACGAGTTTTATATTTTAAAACACCTGCAGCCTCTTCAAAAATTGCACGGCGTTCCTCAGGTTTGGAATTGAAAATTGCTTCAACCCGCCCTTGTGAAATGATAGAAAATGAATCCCTCCCTAAGCCAGTATCCATGAAAAGATCATGAACATCTCGCAGACGAACCTTTTGCCCATCAATCAAGTACTCACTATCACCAGATCTATAAATATGGCGCTCAACTTTAATTTCTTTATTTTTATTTACAATAAAGCCTGAGCTATTATCTAGGGTTACCACCACAGAAGCAAAATTGAGTGGATTACGATTTTCCGTTCCTGCAAAGATAACATCAGGCATCTTGCCTCCACGTAGGCTTTTAGCAGACGACTCTCCCAAGGCCCAACGTAGACTTTCAGTGATATTGGACTTTCCAGAACCATTTGGTCCTACAACAGCCGTCACTCCACGGTCAAAGACGACTTTGGTCTTATCCGCAAAGGACTTAAAGCCCTGCATTTCAATCGATTTAAGATACATACTTATGCTCTAGCCTCCACAGCATTTTTTGCGGCGGCTTGTTCAGCTAATTTCTTAGAGCGACCACGACCACGGCCAATCACACGCTGATCCGCAGACACTTCCACTTCAAAATTCTTATCGTGTGCTGGACCAGTTTCCGCTACAACTTGGTAAGAAATGACAATTTCCCCATTAACCTGTAAGATTTCCTGTAAGGCTGTTTTATAGTCCGTTACCCGTTCAAAGTTCCCCTCTTCCAGACGAGGAATCATGACTTGATGGATGAACTCCTCTACGGTCTTTTCTCCCTTGTCCAACAGCAGAGCTCCTAAAAAAGCCTCGAAAGCATCTCCTAAAATGGTATCACGATTCCGTCCTCCAGACTTTTCTTCCCCTTTCCCAAGGCGAAGAAACCGATCAAAGCCACAGGCACGAGAAAAACCAGCCAATGACTCCTCACGAACAAAGGTAGAACGTAATTTAGACATTTCTCCTTCAGGCTTGTTGGGATACTTCTGGTAGAGGTATTTGGAAATCATCAACTGGAGTACAGCGTCTCCTAAAAATTCCAAGCGCTCATTATGTGAAATTTTTAGAAGGCGATGCTCGTTAGCGTAGGAAGTATGGGTAAAAGCCGTTTCTAATAAATTCAAATCTGAAAAATTAATCCCAAAATCAGTCAATAATTTTGCATGTAAATCTTTCATCTATTTGTTCCTTTCTATACAAACTCAAAGCAATTGATAAACAGGAGATTTTTTTCACACTCCGTCCCAATATTATAACATATTTTCGACCACTCTTCCTATCTCAGCCTCATTTCGTTTGTGTCAAGTTTCTCTCGGAAAGTTTCTCAAAGTCCTAGATCCATTTCTTGAGTTGACCAATCGGAGTGCTGGTGGCACCGTTCAAAGTAATACTTGCCCGAGGTACTCTATGTGGCTCGTGCTGCAGCTTTTTGAGCACTTGTCGCATACTGATGACAAGGTCATCGCTAAAGGCTTGATGTGGGCTAGAGCTACGATACAATGCTTCAAAAGTCCCATTCTTCTGAGCTGTCATAATGGCAACCAAATGACTCGCTCCTTGTTTTCGCCAGTTTCGTCCCTGTTTCTTAATGCGATAGCTGTAATAGCGGTGTCCGCCTTCACAGGTTCCAACACCGTCGCTAATGCCCAAATTACGCAATTTTAGGGGCTTAATTGCCTTCCAATTGTTGGTCAAATAAGACTTGACAGCTAAGAGCTTTTCAAGCTGTTTTTCATCTTCTAAAACAGATTCTGCCGTGTCAAAAATCAAGGTCAATTGCTCACAATCATAAGCCTTCACACTCATCCGAACCGCTTCTAACAAGCCCTTATCAAAACCTAGCTTACCTGTAACGTACTTCATGACGTGGTAGGAATCAAGACAGTAATCAAAGCTCTTGTAACGCCCAAGTATGCATTCAAACTTGTTGGCTTCATAGCCGGAACCACCGTCACTATTGGCAATAATCACCGTATGTCTCAGGTCATAATGCGTCTGAAGATAGTCGCTCATTTGGGTAAACAAATCCTTACTACTCCCAAAACAGCCGAAATAAACCGGGTTAATCAGCTCCCCACGCTTACCAGTTCGGCTCACACCTTCATGAATGTAGCCTCGTTTCAACTCCAAGTGTTTGCCTCTGTCTTGACTGCCAATCCAGACGCCATCACCTTCTATAAAGAGAAATTCGGGGCGTCTCAACTCAGTCTCTTCAGGCTCAACTTGACTGGCTAATAGCTTCTCACCAACCCGTTGAACCAGATTGTGAATCCCTTGATGACTCATTTTAATGTCCGTCAATAGCTCCAAGCTCGTAGAGGCCTGACGGAAGGTCATCCCTGTTGTTAAAAGGCTGAGTTTCTCGTTAAAATTAGGGCTATACCGTTCCCTGGGATTCAAACCAATTGCCTTATCCAAAGGGAGAAAACTCTTCTGCCCTGCTTTTCGCAATCGACGACGATGAAAACTCACCTTACCAAACAGAAAGGTAAACTGTCGCTCTTCTAAGCGATCTATCTCCCAACCATCCACCAAATAAGGCTGAATGATGTCCCTATCCAAACGCTCCAAGGCTTCTGTCACTGAGTCCGTCATCACTTGGCTCATCAACTGCATGACACCCTTGTCAAAATCAGCCAAATGAACACTCCTCTTTAAAATTTCACAAATCTCTGTTACAATAGTCATAGGTTCTATATCCTTCTAGGTTATTTACGCATTTCCTAGGATATAGGACTTTTTTTGTTTTGAAAACCTGTAAACGTTTTCCCGAGAATTATTTTACACTAACGTGCGTTTATTTTACGATGATGCCTTCTTAAATGAGGTCATTGAAAAGGATGAAATAGACCGCTTATTTGATAAAAAAGTGTTGACTAATGTAAAAAGATATGGAGAAAAACCGACATCAATAGATAATGAGATTGTTTCTTTTGGCAAGGAAAAGGACAGTCTGATTATTAAAGGAAACAACCTCTATCGTGTGGTTTTTGCGGTCGCAAAACTGACAGAGGGATGGGATGCTCTCAATCTCTATGATATTGTTCGTATTGAACAGGAAGCTGCGACAAACAAAAATGCCACAATGGTTGAAGCGCAACTCATTGGGCGTGGTGCAAGGTATTATCCATTTGAATTGGACGGTGTAAAAAGCTATCAACGTAGATTTGATAACGACACCTCAAACAAGCAATTGTTCTTAGAAACGTTGCACTACCACACCATGAATGAGCCACAATACCTGAAACAGCTTGTAGGCTCATTGAAGCAAATGGACTTGCCAACGGGTCAGGATAAGAAAAATCCACCGATTGAAATCAAGGTCAAGCCTGCTTTCAAAAAAACAGAAACCTATAAGACAGGAAAAATCTATTATAACGAAGCTGAGGATGTGGCAGATGATTGGTTTGATTCCATTCAGAAATACGGAATCACACACAAGACGGACATTCAAAGAAGTCTGAATTATGGTACTCGTGAAGTGTCTTATCAAGCAACAGTCGCATTGACTGAGACAAAACAAGTCCATGTTGATAGGTTTGATGACCGCTATATTAAGAAAGCCATTCACCGCCTTGAGTTTTATCAATTTGACAACTTGAAAAAGTATCTGCCATTGCTTGAATCCATGAAAGAGTTCATCTATGGGGAAAACTGGCTAAACGCAAGTAAGTTGAAACTTTTCTTGACCGCTCCAAAAGAATACAAGTCAACAGATATTACGGCAGACGAGATTTTGAAAGTCACCATTGACCTTTTGAAAGAGTACGAAGTCAAATTCAAGTCTGGCTATGTCAAGAAACGAGGCACAAGCAGGTTTGTTGGCTACCCAATTAGTGAGTATCTAACCAACTATAATAAGCGAGTACCTGAGTATGACACGGCAAACCTCTTGAATGAAGCCACTCAAAAAGTTGCAGTTTACGATATTGCTGAGGACTTCTATGTCTATGACCGTGCTATCGTCAACAAGTTGGAATTTGACCTCATCACACGTATTCAAGCTCATGTGAATGAGCTAAAAGCCAAATATAACAAGGCAGTTTACTTGTTCCGCATGGACGAGAATATGCACCGTGAGTCAGCTAAGAGCGAAAAGCTCAAGCTCCATCAATATGGCTCACGGATCAATCGAGCTGGCGAAATTGTAGATATGCACTTGCAGGGCTTCCAACCCGACTTCATCTTGTTCCTTGAAGATAGTGACTTTTACTTCCAAATATTCATTGAACCAAAAGGCATGAGTGGCGATAGATTCGTCAGCGAGCTATGGAAGCAGGACTTGTTGCTCTATATGACCGACCATCAAGCAGAGATGGAATTTGAAGATGATTCAAAGAATGTCCGTATTAGTGGGCTGAAATTCTACACTAAGGGTGACGGTCAAAAAACTATGGCTCAACTTGCGGAAATTACTCAGGTGCAGGAAGTATCTGACTTCTCAGTCCAAGAAACGCTTGAGTTTTAGGAAAAGGATTTAGGTAGGATACGAAAAAAAGGTGCTGAGTAGACATCAATTTGTGCGGTGTACCCAAAAAGTTAAAGTAAAATAATTTAGCTGATTAAGCGGCCATTTGTTGGTATTCTACCGATGAGTGGCCGTTTAATTTTGTTTGAATGCGTGCGTTATTGTAATACCGTATCCAATCATTAATCGCATGAATCAATTCTTTTGAGTTGATTAATATTCCATTCAAGTATTTTTATGTTTGTCATAACTTTTTCACCATTTTCTTAATCTATTGTCAATATAAATTATGAACTAGAAATAAATAGTTCGAGATATTACCTATTCAATGGGACATTCACCGAAAACCTCATTTCCTGATACTCATATAACCTAATGCGAGGGTTCTCCTTCATGGTTTTCACTTTAAAAATAAAATAATGATCACGACCGTCAGTAGCCTTACTTTTGTGCAAACGAAAATAATTTTTCTGTTTTATCGCCATTGTCAGTAATATATCATCAATAAGAAATGTGAGGGGATCTACCCCTTTATAGTATTTATTAAAGTCCTTCTCGAACTGAAGATAGGAATCAGAGAAATAATCGAACTGAATCAAGTCTTCATATATAGTTTTCCTATTCATCTAGTACCTCCACTAAACTCATTTCAATGATTTCAGAAATTTGAAGCAGCACATATTGTTCAACTGTTTTAATCGTAATTTCCTTTGAACTTAATTCGGTTATGCGTCCTTGAAAAGCTTGTCTTTTGCCTTTACGAAGGATGACAAACATTCCTTGAGATTGTGAAGTATATAATTGAGTCACGTAAGTGAGGATTTCACTCTTTGATAGCTGTGATGATACTTCTATTTTATATTTATCTTCGTACAAGGAATTGGTATGCTCAGATAAAAAGAATCCCATCCATTTTTGCATGCCTCGGTCTTGATACTCTCTTGCTGATTGGTAAGGCAAATAACTTCTATCGATCATTTTAATCCATCTAAACCGCCAGCAGAATGTCCGCCAACCAATTTACTTCTCGCAATACTGCGTGATGCACTTGTTAAGGAATTGGCTTTTTGCAGCGTGGTAAAACCAAATTGACTGCGTATTGCATCAATGGCGGTCTGTAGTCTCTCTTTCTTCAATATTTCTTCAGGATCATCAAAGAGACTGAGTATAGTTATGTTTTCATCAACAAATGATGAGTAGAATACAGAGATACTTCGAACGGCACCACCATTGTATTTTTTTCGAAAGAGAGAGATGACATATTTTTGTAGTTCCTCTGTCTGATTCGTAGGCTCTATTTTCATTTGTCCTCTGAATGAGGTCGACTCCTCAAAGCGCGAATAACCAATACTAATAGAAACTGTCGTCGTCTTTTTTCGAATGGCACGTAGACGAATGGCAACTTGCTCCGCCATCTCACTCAGAACTAGCTCAATCTCCTGTTGTTTAACATAATCTCTTGGAAGAACCTGAGAATTACCAAGTCCTTTCGATTTTGGTTTATAGGGTACATGAACATTGCTTTCATCAACTCCATTTGCGTGATACCACAATTGAACACCGTATACACCAAATTCTTTCTTTAATAAATCTGGATTGTAAGTCGCCAATTCTTTAATGGTATAGATCCCAAGTTTTTCTAGTCTTTTTTCAATTGCAGCACCGATTCCCCAAAAGTCCGTTAATCTTGAAATCCCCCATACTTTTGTAGTTACATCTTTATAGGACCAGTTAGCTCTCATGTTATGTGTTTTCTTAGCCTCATTATCTAATGCTAATTTTGCAAGTAAGGGATTGGCATTAGACATCCCAACGGTAGAATAAACACCTGTCTTACGATAGATATCCCTTTGAATTCTCGCACTAAGCATATCTAATTTATCTTTTCGGCTAATTGATTGATTGGGAATGAAATAGTTTAAAGAAGATGTCAAGTCAATGAACCCTTCATCAATTGAGTAGGGCATGATATCTTCGATACTCCCGTATTGCTGAAAAATATGCTGGATTTCAATATTTTTTTCAATATATAAATCCATACGAGGCGGAACAATAACTGTCGCTCGCGCCCACTCCTCAATGAATCGAATATAAGCAGGGTCTGTCGATAGACCTTGCCTTTTTGCATTATAGTAAGAAAATTTTCTTGTATGTATATCAAAAGGTAAATCGTAGGCTCTTCCTACATTTGACTTGCCAAATACTTCTTTGAACAAGGGTGATGAAGCAAGGATCAAGCCATTCGAGTTGTCTGCCCTACTCATCACACATAGCGAAGTTTTTAAAGGATGCAAACCACGGCTGGCACATTCAACACTTGCATAGAAAGATTTCATATCAACAAAGGCAATATCACTTTTTGGTTCTCTCTTGTAATCAATCATACTCATCACATCACATTATATTGTCAAATGTTGTTCTCATTATTCAAGCTTCTCAATTGGTCTGAAATGGCCAACGACTTTTCCAACGATTTTAAATTCATCATATCCATACGCATACATATCAGGGTATTTGGGGTTGATGGAGACAATCCTATACCGATTTTTTTCTTTGTACACGCGCTTAATATAGGCTTTCCCATTAAGGGATATGGCATATACTGCACCATCATAATCATATCCTGAGGAGGAGAACAAGGCGACTTCTCCATCAGAGTAAGTTGGCTCCATGGACTGTCCCACAATAAATGAAGCAAAATCGTAGCTGTACTCTTCATCTGAGTAGACTGTACTAAACCGGTACTCGTCGTAGTAACTTTCACCATATCCAGCAGATAAGGGAACTTCTTCCAATACCTGAATAGGGTAAAGGGAAATGACCTTCTTAGAACTTTCTTCCATTTGATTTTTCAGTAATTCTTCTACAAAATGATCAGCACTCGTCCTATTTTTTTGATTTAAGCGGAGATAGTTGGATACAATCGTGTATTCAGATTCAAAATATGAATTTTCTACTCCAAATAAGTTCCCTAAACGCTCTAAATTGGACTGATTTGGCTTTGCCCTTCCCAACTCCCAACTCGCATATGAAGCACGATTGATTTCTAATTGTTGAGCAATTTCCATCTGAGTCAAGCCTTTTTCTTTTCTCAGTTGTTTTAATCGTTCTCCAGAAAACATAAACACCTCCAATGTGTTTTATTAAACACATTATACAAAAATTTCTTTCAGTTGTCTATAAGAAAACAATCACGAACTGATTTTTTAAGTAAACAATTTTGAATTTTTTCTGGACTTAACGAACACTTGTAAGCTTATTGTCAACCACTACTTCAGCTTTCCACCACCCCATTATCAGCGATGACCAATACATTTACAAGCTCCTAAAAAAATAGTAGAATAACAATAAAATAGATAGAATCGGACGGGCAGATGCTACAATTACAACAATTAGAACAACTCACCGCCTTTGCGGATCAGGGAACTTTATCCAAGGCAGCAGAGGTTTTACTGATTTCTCAACCCTCGCTAACGCGCAATATGCAGAGCTTAGAAGACGATTTAGGCGTTCAACTCTTTCAGCGTAGTAAAAACAAACTTATCTTGACAGAAACAGGAAAATACACCGTTCAACAGGCCAGAAAATTGTTAAAACAACGTCAGACATTTTTGGAAAATGTCCAACGTTTTTCGATGCAAGCAACCACCTTATTTGGCGGTATCTGTGCTCCAGGGGTCGAATGGGAAATACGCTCTAGACTAGCTGAACAAGAGAGTAATCAAGAAATTCGTTTGGATTTACAAGAAAATGAGGCATTAATCGCTGGCTTAAAGGATGAGCACTATCAATTCATCGTAACGGGTTTTCTAATAGATGAAGACGACATCTTATCAAATGGATTTTTTATGGAACAACTCTATCTCTCTATCCCCCCTGCACATCCTTTCGCTACGCAAGAGGAAATTACTCTTGATGACTTAGCCGATTTGACCATGTTATTACGATCCGATTTGGGAATTTGGCAACCCCTAGTCGACAGTCTGACAAGGACAAAGTTCATTGTTCAAAAAGATTGGGACGCCTTTGAAGAATTAATTTCCGCTTCTGCTCTACCAAGTTTCTCCACAAACATCACCCACCTGGCATCTGAAAATGACAGTCAGCGGGTTCATATTCCCATTTCTGATAGGGAAGCCACTAAAACTTTCTATATTTCTGCCTTAAAGAAAAACAAAGCTATTTTTGACCAATTAACAAAAAACTAGACGCGCTGTCTAGTTTTTTAGCTATTCACCATTCCCAGATAATCCATTCCATAAAGCCCCGCATAGCGACACATAGTATAATCCCCCATCTCTAACACTTCTTGTGTCGGAGCAGAGCCTTGAAAGATAAAAAAAGTTTTTTTCCAACTAACTCATCTGTCACCATACCGTATTGGCGGTCCAAAAAATTGCGGACCAATCCATTGATACTGTGCCGATAAACGGGCGAGCCAATGACCAGAGTGTCCGCAGCAAAGACTTTCTGAATGACTTCCTTGAACTGATCGTCTAAAAAATCTTGACCGTAGTCATAAATTTTGTAATCTGCTAAATGCAGGGTTTCATATTCTTGATTTCTGAGCAATCTTTTAACTAGAGCAACCGTATTCCCATTTTTATTTGGACTGCCATTGATAAATAAAGTTGTCCTAATCTTATTCTCCTCTTATTAAAAAATACTCTGCACTGTTCAATATGTAAACAATCGCAGAGTATAATGTCTTTTTTTCTTAGAACGATTCGCCAACAAATCCAGCAATAATTCCGACAGCTTTTGCAGCGTGATGATCTTCAAAAAGTGTTGTATTTGTATTTAGACTAGAAATTTTTTCCATGTCTTCAGCTGATAATTCAAAGTCAAAAATATCGAAGTTTTCTTGAATGCGAGCTGGTGTAACGGACTTAGCAAATGAAACTAGGTCTGATTGCAAGTGCCAGCGCAACATAACTTGAGAAGTCGTTTTCTCATATTTTCTAGCAATTTCAACTTTTCGCGTTTTCATTCTTTTAGTCGTGAGCATGAATATCGTAGGCAGTCAAAAGATACTCTCCCACACCTGGCGCATTTGGATTGTGTGAGCCTTTTCCTTACCTGTTTGACCTAATTTTGTGTATTCCATTTCTTCTTGCTCCTTCCATATGAACTGCATTTTCTGTCTATACTATAATCCCCTTTTGTTGTTTTGTACAATGGACATTTTAAATAGTAGTATGCAATTTATGAATACTATGTCGTTTGAATTAACATACCATCGGTCCAACCTATAAAAAAGCAAGAATGATTCAACCATTCTTGCTTTTAACAATTGATGTTGTGTTTTAAAAAGCCAATCAAACTCTATAAATTTTTCAATTCAATGACCAAATCACGAATCTGGGCTGCCAGTTCAAAGTCAAGCACTTCTGCTGCTTCCTGCATTTGACCTTCCAGTTTCTTGATCATAGCCTTGCGTTCATCTTTGTTGAGGGCATTGAAGTCCACCACTTCTTCCTTGTCCTGAGTAACAGCTTTGGTTACGCTAATCAGGTCACGGATTTCCTTCTTGATAGTTTGTGGGATAATACCATGTTCTTCATTATAAGCCATCTGGATTTGACGGCGGCGAGCTGTTTCTTCCATAGCCTTGCGCATAGACTCGGTAACCTTGTCCGCATACATAATCACACGACCTTCAGAATTACGAGCTGCCCGACCGATTGTCTGGATGAGCCCCCGTTCATTACGGAGGAAGCCTTCCTTGTCAGCATCTAGAATAGCCACCAGACTGACTTCTGGCACGTCAATCCCTTCACGAAGCAAGTTAATCCCTATCAAGACATCAAAGACACCCAAGCGCAAATCACGAATAATCTCCGTACGCTCCAAGGTCTTGATGTCCGAGTGCATATATTTGACCTTGACACCCATTTCTTTCAAGTAGTCGGTCAAGTCCTCTGCCATTTTCTTGGTCAGGGTAGTGATAAAGGTCCGCTCACCTTTGTCAACTTGGGCATTGATTTCACCTAAAAGGTCATCCATTTGGCCCATAGTTGGACGGACTTCCACTTCTGGATCCAAAAGCCCTGTCGGCCGAATGATCTGCTCGACAACAGTATCGGTCTGCTCCATTTCATAGTCACCCGGCGTCGCAGATACATAGACAATCTGGTGGACATGGCTCTCAAATTCTTCCCTGCGCAGCGGACGATTATCCAGTGCACTCGGGAGGCGGAAACCATAGTTGACCAACATCTCCTTGCGTGAGCGGTCACCATTGTACATCCCCTTAATCTGCCCCATGGTCATGTGGCTCTCGTCAATCATAATCAGGTAGTCTTCAGGGAAAAAGTCCAGCAGAGTATATGGAGGCTCGCCCTCGCTTCGCCCGTCCATGTGTCGTGAATAGTTCTCAACTCCGTTGGTGTAACCCATTTCCCGAAGCATCTCGATGTCGTACTCGGTCCGTTGTTTCAATCGCTGAGCTTCTAAGAGTTTTCCTTCTGCCTCAAAGACCTTGAGCTGCTCTTCCAGCTCCGCCTGAATCTTGGCAATAGCCGTTTCCATATGGTCATCGTTGGTCACGAAGTGGGTGGCAGGGAAAATCGCCAAGTGGTCCACATCGCCCAAAACCTTACCTGTCAGGCTTTCAATCTCACGAATGCGGTCAATTTCATCCCCGAAAAACTCCACACGGAAGGCGTGTTCATCACGAGAAGCTGGGAAAATCTCCACCACATCTCCACGTACACGGAAGCGTCCCCGTTGGAAGTCGATGTCATTGCGCTCAAACTGGATATCTACCAAGGAATTGAGCAACTGGTCCCGGGAAATCTCCTGGCCGGGTCGCAGACTAACCACGCTATCTAAATATTCCTTGGGCGATCCCAAACCGTAGATACAGGAAACCGAAGCCACAACGATGACATCATTTCGTTCGAGAAGAGCTGACGTCGCTGAGTGACGGAGTTTGTCAATCTCATCATTGACCGAACTGTCCTTCTCGATATAGGTATCGCTAGATGGTACATAGGCTTCTGGCTGGTAGTAATCATAGTAAGATACGAAGTATTCGACCGCATTTTCTGGGAAGAATTCTTTGAACTCGCTGTAGAGCTGACCAGCTAGAGTCTTGTTGTGGGCGATGACTAGAGTGGGCTTATTGACACGGGCAATGACCTGGCTCATGGTGTAGGTCTTACCCGTACCAGTCGCCCCCATGAGAATCTGGGCTTTTTCGCCCCCCTCGATGTTATCAACCAAGGTTTCAATGGCTTGGGGCTGGTCACCAGACGGTGAGTATTTAGATACAAGTTTAAATTTGTTTTCAGTATTTCGATTTATCATACCCTTATTCTATCACAAGTTCTTCCTATTAAATAAAAAAAGACATCTGAATGAAACGAAGAAAAATAAGTTATTTTTTCAATGAAAAACTACCATTTATGTCAGAAGATATAACATTAGAAAAGGCGTTCATTTTGCAATAATTCTGACAATATGATATACTAGGTAAGTTATTTTATATAATATATAGAAGGAGTATGAAAATGAAGAAAAAATTACTCATGCTATTGGCAGGTATTCTGCCAGTATTCTTTGTTTTTACTGGTGTCAAAGCAGATGATACAATTGATATCGTATTTGACAATGCTTATGCCCCATTCGAGTTTAAGGACTCAGACCAAGTTTATAAAGGATTAGACGTTGATATTATCAACGAAGTTGCTAAACGTTCTGGCTGGAAAATGAATCAAAGTTTTCCAGGATTTGATGCTGCAGTCAATGCTGTTCAGTCTGGTTCTGCCGATGCCTTGATGGCAGGAACCACCATCACTGAAGCCCGTAAACAAGTCTTTACATTCTCAGATCCATATTTTGATACAAAGATTATTGTTGCAACAACAAAAGCAAACAAAATTTCGTCTTATGAAGATTTGAAAGGCAAAACCGTCGGTGTAAAAAACGGTACAACTGCACAAACATTCTTAGAAGAAAATAAAAACAAATATGGTTTTTCAATCAAAACCTTTGATACTGGCGATTTGATGTACAATAGCTTAGCGACTGGCTCTGTTAATGCTGTAATGGATGACGAAGCGGTTATTCAATATGCTATCCAACAAGGTCAAGATCTAAGTTTAGATATACCTGGTGAACCAATTGGGTCATTTGGTTTCTCCGTTAAAAAAGGTAGCAAATACGAATACCTAGTGGATGATTTTAATAAAGCTCTGGCTGAAATGAAAGAAGATGGTACCTATGAAACCATCATGAATAAATGGTTCGGTTCATCTGATTCTTCTGAAAGTACGGATTACTCTTCTCGATTAAACCTTACAGGAAGTGTCACTGCTAAAGCTACACCTGTAAAATCAAGCTATACCATTGTTTCTGACTCATCATTTGCACCATTTGAATACCAAGATGAATCCGGCAAATATGTTGGGATTGATATGGAATTGATCAAAGCCATTGCTGAGCAACAAGGATTTACTATCACCATTCAAAACCCAGGTTTCGATGCTGCCTTAAATGCTGTCCAAGCTGGACAAGCAGATGCTGTTATCGCCGGTATGTCTATTACAGATGCTCGTAAAGAAATCTTTGACTTCTCTGATGCCTACTATTCTTCAAATATCTTACTTGCCGTAAAAAATGGAAGCGATATCGCTTCCTATGAAGACCTAAAAGGAAAAACAGTCGGCGCTAAAAATGGTACAGCCTCATATACATTCTTAGAGAGCAACAAAGACAAATATGGCTATACTTTGAAAGCATTTGATGAAGCTTCTGGAATGTATGATAGTTTAAATTCTGGTTCAATTGATGCTCTTATGGATGATGAAGCTGTTCTTCTCTATGCCATCCAACAAGGACGCGACTTTGCGACACCAATTCCAGGTGAAAAATCTGGTGAATACGGATTTGCGGTCAAAAAAGGGGCTAACCCAGAATTGATTGAAATGTTTAACAATGGCTTAGCTGCCTTGGTTGAATCAGGCAAATATGATGAAATTCTAAACAAATATTTCAACTCAACAGAAGAAACAAGTGCTACGACTTCAACAGTAGATGAAACTACTATCATTGGACTTTTGAAAAACAACTACGGTCAGCTCTTGTCTGGTTTAGGTATCACAGTTGGACTTGCCTTGCTTTCATTTGCAATTGCCATTATCATCGGTGTTATCTTCGGTATGTTTGCTGTAAGTCCAGTTAAGGCACTCCGTGTTATTGCATCTGTATTTGTCGATGTTATTCGAGGTATTCCTTTGATGATCGTCGCCGCTTTCATTTTCTGGGGTATTCCAAACTTAATCGAATCCATCACTGGACAGCAGTCACCAATCAATGACTTTGTAGCTGGTACCATTGCCCTATCCCTCAACTCTGGTGCCTATATTGCAGAGATTGTTCGAGGTGGTATTCAAGCAGTCCCAGTAGGTCAAATGGAAGCCTCTCGTAGCTTGGGTATTTCTTACGGAACAACCATGCGTAAGATTATCTTGCCACAGGCAGGTAAAATCATGCTACCAAACTTCATTAACCAGTTTGTAATCACATTGAAAGATACAACTATTATCTCTGCTATCGGTCTCGTAGAACTTTTCCAAGCAGGTAAAATTATTATTGCACGTAACTATCAGTCATTCCGTATGTATGCAATTCTTGCTATCATCTACTTGGTAGTGATTACACTCTTAACACGCTTAGCTCGTAAACTTGAAAAAGGAGGTAAACAATGGCACAATTAAAAATCAATATACATGATCTCCATAAGTCTTATGGATCTAATGAAGTGTTAAAAGGAATAACCACAAAATTCTATGAAGGTGACGTTGTGTGTATTATCGGCCCTTCTGGTTCTGGTAAATCAACCTTCCTCCGCACAATGAACTTACTGGAGACCATCACAAGCGGCCAGGTAACAGTTGATGGTTATGATTTAACAGATCCTAAAATAGATGTTGATGCCTTTCGTTCAAATATCGGAATGGTATTCCAACACTTTAACCTCTTCCCACACATGACAGTTCTGGACAATATCACATTTGCCCCTATTGAACACAAGCTTTTGGATAAAACAGAAGCTGAAAAAGTTGGAATGGAATTGTTGGAGAAAGTCGGTTTATCAGACAAACGTGATGCCATGCCAGATAGCTTATCTGGTGGCCAAAAACAACGTGTAGCTATTGCCCGTGCGCTTGCAATGAACCCAGATATCATGCTCTTTGATGAACCAACTTCTGCTCTTGACCCTGAAATGGTCGGAGACGTACTTAACGTAATGAAAGACTTGGCTGAGCAAGGTATGACCATGTTGATTGTTACTCACGAAATGGGCTTTGCTCGCAAGGTTGCTAACCGCGTTATCTTTACAGATGGCGGAGAATTCCTTGAAGATGGTACACCTGAACAAATCTTCGACAACCCACAACATCCACGTCTCAAGGACTTCCTAGATAAGGTATTGAACGTGTAAGCTAAACGAAAAGCCTTGACTTGCGTCAAGGTTTTTTGATTTGCTTCAAAAAATAGTTAGCCTCTTTTCTGGATGAAAATATAAAAATTTCCTTGTCCTTATAAACGGAAAGCAGATTAAAAATATTTGGGCGAACCTGCGTTCGAAAATTCTTTACAAACTCTAATAATTCTTCATCGACAGTAATCTCAACCCATGGCATATCCACTCTCGGTTTGCCAACACGACTGTATAGCCCCTCCACGCAAACTGCTTCTGGATAATCTAAAAATAGTATCGTATCACAAGCCGCCATTCGAAGTTCATAAGTCCCCCCATAATTACCATCGACAATCCACTCTTCTTGCCTTAATACTTCTTCTTGACGAGCTTGAAAAACTTCCCTAGCAACTGTTGTCTTGTCCGATAACCAGTTTAACTGATCCAAATGATAGAGGGGCAGTCCTGTAATTTCTTTCAATTTCAGTGAAAAGGTCGATTTTCCAGCACCAGGGCAACCAATAATCATTACTTTCTTCATACTATTAACCTATAGGACCAACCTTTCTGTGTCTTTTCAACAGCTTCAAAGCCACATTTCTCAAATAGCTTACGAGAACCTGTATTCCAGTCATAGATTTCTTTGACAAGTATTTCCTCAAGCCCCACTTCCCTTGCACGCTCGATCATTCGATGTAACACCTTAGTTCCAATCCCTTTTTTCCAATACCTCCTGTCTCCAATGGCAATAGCAAAATCATCTTTAAAAAGAGTCACATCACCTATTGGTTGATACTTCCCATCTTCAAGAATTTCAATAAAATAGCACTCTCCACTTTTTGATAAATAGCCATACATACGATTAAGCAAGTCCACACTATAAACTTCCTCATCCCCATCAATAAGCCAGACCAATTCCAAATCTTGATGCCATATCAAAGCAAAATCATGATATCCATCATATTTTCTTAACCAAAGATACTTGTTGATTTCTAATAGTTTCGGTTGTTCCACTCCCTATATAGCCACATTTTTCCCCTTAGTAAGTAATATTTTTTATCCATTTTATCACAATCTGCTATCGAACAACATCATTTTATTGATGGATTAATTCACAAACATAAAAACCTCATTTTCATGAGGTTTAGAATTTTATAAAAGTAGTCCAATCAGTGCTGCGATAATTCCATAAACAAACATTGGGATTGCTGTCTTCTGCATAATATAGCCTTCCTGGCGACGAACACCAGATACCGAAGACGCTGCACGGGAGTTTGACAGTTTGAATGACACAAAAGTGCTCTAATCATTGATATAGCGCTATTTTTTTGTCAAATTTTTGTATATATTTCTTGCGTACTTTATCGTACCGTGGTATAATAGAGTGAGGTGCGAATCTATGAGAGTTAAAAAATCAGTATCTAAAAACACAATTAATTATGCCATTATCAAAGATATTAAGGTTGGAAATAAAAGAACTTCAACCATTGTCGAAAATCTCGGCAATCATGAAACTCTTCAACTCCTACATCCCGAAATGGAACCTATGGAATGGGCAAAATTGCGGGCTAAAGAGTTAACCGAACTCGATAAAGAAGATAAACAAGAAATATTAGTCAAACTACATGAGAATAAACAGTTGAAACAAAATCAACGAAATGAATATCATGGAGGATATTTATTTCTACAGAATATCTATTATCAGTTGGGATTGGATAAAATCTGTCAAGATATTCAGAAGAGGTATCACTTTAGTTTTCACTTAGATACCATTCTTTCTCGTCTCCTCTACGGCAGAATCCTATTCCCATCCTCTAAACGGTCTACCGCTCATTTTTCACAAACTCTCCTAGAACCTAAAACTCTGGAACTCCAGCACCTCTACCGAGGATTAGAAATCATTGCCAAAGAAACTGACTTTATTCAAGAACAACTCTATAAAAACTCAACTGCTCTTTCCTCTCGTAAGACAGATGTTCTCTATTACGACTGCACAAATTTCTATTTCGAAATTGAGGAAGAAGATGAGGAAGGGCAACTGAGACAATATGGCTATTCTAAGGAACATCGACCAAATCCAATCGTTCAAATGGGCTTATTTATGGATTCTCAAGGAATCCCATTAGCTTTCTCTATAACACCTGGTAATACAAATGAGCAGACAACTATGAAACCTTTAGAGAAGAAGATTATCAAGGATTTTGAAAAAGCTCAATTTGTGGTCTGTACAGATGCGGGACTTTCTTCTATTGGTAATAAGCGCTACAATAACATCAGCGGGAGAGCTTTTGTCACAACTCAATCTGTCAAAAAGTTAAAGAAAGAAGACAAAGACTGGGCAACATCTTCTACAGGTTGGCGGTTGATGGGGGATCGGTCTGAAACATTCTATGATATTTCTGCACTAGATGAAAGCAATCAAGACTTTCTCTATAGACAAGTCTTTTACAAAGAATGCCCTTTACCACAAGATGGGCTAGAAGATCAGAGACTGATTGTAACCTTCTCGGCTAAATACAGAGATTACCAAAGGAACATACGTGAACGCCAGATTCAACGTGCTTCAAAATGGATTGGAAAACCAGCTGACTACAAGAAGAAACAATCTACAGATCCTAAGCGTTTCCTCAAAGTAACAGAGACAACAAGTGATGGGGAAATAGCTGAGAAAACATTTATTGAGTTGGACGAGGAACGTGTCCTTTCTGAAGCAAGATTTGATGGAATTTATGCGGTGACGACAAACTTAGACGATTCGATTGAGACCATTGTTTCCATTAATCAGAGACGATGGGAGATTGAAGAATGTTTCCGTATTATGAAACATGAATTGAAAGCTAGACCAGTTTATTTAAGTCGAGAAGATCGCATTTCTGCTCACTTCACAACTTGCTTCCTTGCTCTTATAATCTATCGCTACTTAGAGTTAGCGGTGCAGAAGCAATTCACATGTACTGAACTCATTGAGACCTTACGGTCATACACCTTTAGGTACCTTCCTGGTTTTGGTTACCTACCAAACTATACTCGGACCGCTATTACTGATGAATTGCATCAGACATTTGGTTTCAGAAGTGATTATCAAATTATTAGCGAAAAAAAGATGAAAAAAATTTTACAATCGTCAAAATCGAGAAAAAGTACGCATTTTTGATATAAAAAGAAAACCTCTCTAAACCCTTGATATACATAGGGTTAGGGAGGTTTTTGTCGTTTCAAACTGTCAAAGATGGGATTATATCATATCTTCTAGAAAAAAAGTGTCTCGAATGGCTTTTTCTAAGAAAAT
>ERZ650307.126-NODE-126-length-37385-cov-6.817225_pt1 | contig 37385 bp, 34 predicted proteins | sample MGYA00376243_ERZ650307 | MGnify/ENA primary metagenome ERZ650307 (study PRJEB26733, sample SAMN07839242) | wastewater metagenome | biome: urban; feature: artificial channel; material: waste water | place: USA: North Carolina | collected 2016-03-31 ... | reverse complement strand
TCCATCCTTGTAACCTGACAAAATTCGGTTCTTTTAAGCCGTGTTTTGTAATACAATATTTCTTTCAGTGATATTAATGATATATTTTTTTGTTCAATACTCAAGTTTCCCAGCAGAAAAGCGCCTATAAGTATCAGTGACAGATTGAAGTCGTTGGTAAGGAGCAGCCATACTGAAACAAGCAGCATTCCGATTATTGGCACTCTGCTGATTTTCAGCATTAAGTTTGAGGCTCGAACGGCTCCTAAATTTATTGATATAATAGCTTTTGCTATTCGTCCGCCGTCTAACGGAAGAGCCGGCACTAGGTTAAGTATCATAAGAGACAGGTTTATTTTTATACCGTAGTCTATAGCTTCACTGTATACAGACAGCATTGGATTTTTGTTTAGCATATAGAGCAGTGCTGCCAGTGCGCCGCTGAATGCAGGTCCGGCTGCGGCGATTACAGCTTCTTTGTATGGATTTTTAATGAACCCGGCGCTTAATTTTCCGCATATTCCAAATGGCAGAATTTCGATTCTGACGATAGATACGCCAAGTTTTTTTCCGCAAAACACATGGGACAATTCATGCAGAAAAGCGGAGATATATGCAATAAAGAAAAGGTTTCCGTAGCCGCCTAAGATTGAAGCGGCGGCCAGTAAAAAAAACAGCGGACTTACTGCAAGGTAACTGCCTATTGGTATAAGCCAAAGGTGCGTTTGGAGAGCAGAAAAAATGTTTTTTAACTTCTTCAAAACGAAATGCAGATCCCCCAATCATATTTTCGCAAGCTAAAACATCAAGAGGTTGAGTATTTCCTGCTTGTCGACGAGCTTCAATACCTTGAGCAATCAAATTTGCAATAAATGGTAAGATATTGGGACCAATTGCTGTTGTTACTAAGTCAGCTGTAGACAAGGCTTCAACTACTGATTCTGGATGAAGTCGATTGTTAATACCTCGAACACCAGAAACTGCAATGTGTCGTTGTCCTTCCTCGGCTATTTCAATTTCGTAGGCATGTCGTTCGTTTAGTGCATTAATGATTGTTTCATTAACATCTACAAATGCAATTTCAAAATTATTTTCAAAGAGGATTTCTCCAATAAAACCACGTCCAATATTTCCTGCACCAAAGTGAACTGCTTTTTTCATTTTTCTACCCCCTTACTCTACACTATTCAATAAGGCGACAATCTCGTCCTCTGACTGAGCATCGGCCAATTTTACAACATTATCAACATCTGCACAGAATATTGAAATTTTTTGAATAATATTTAAATGTTCATCACCAAGACCAGCGATACCAAATAACACAGTCGCAATTTTCGGTACATCGTCCACTAATCGTTCACATATAGTGGGAAGAACTCTTCCCACTATATTTTTCAAACAAAATATTGATAATGATTTCACAAGGAGTTCCTATGTCACCGTTTCAAGAAAAAATTTCAGCTGCAGTTTCAAAAAAAGAAGCCCTTTTTGACGAAAGTCTAGGCCGCTATGCCTTGCGTTCTATGTATGCAGGAGCCTACCTGACTATGTCAACAGCTGTCGGTATTATCGGAGCAGACGTTATTGCCAGTCAATTTCCAAGTTTGTCGCGTTTTGTCTTTACCTTCATCTTTGCTATTGGGCTGGTTTTTGTTCTTATTTTTGGTGGTGAATTAGCCACATCTAACATGATGTATCTCACAACTGGTACCTACTATAAGCAAATTACCTGGAAAAAAGTGACACAGATGCTGCTATACTGTACTTTCTTTAACTTTGTAGGCGCTACTATTCTAGCCTGGCTCTTCAATCAGTCCTTCTCCTACCTCAATCTCTCTGATAAGAGCTTTGTCGTCAATGCCGTTACCATCAAACTTGGAAAATCTGACTGGAGCAATTTTATTGAAGGGATCACGGCTAATATGTTTGTAAATATGGCAATCCTTGGCTTCATGCTCATCAAAGAACAGTCTGCTAAGTTCTTTGTCATCATTTCCTCCATTTTTATGTTCGTTTTCCTCATCAATGAGCATCTGGTCGCCAATTTCGCATCTTTCATGCTCCTAGCTTTTAACGCTACTCGAAGCAATGTCGAAGCCTTCAATATGAGCAATATCCTTCGTCAATGGATTGTGGTCTTTTTTGGGAATTGGCTCGGAGCCGGTCTCTTTATCGGTATCGCCTACGCTTGGCTCAATCAAACCAAAACCAACCATATTGAGCAGTAAGCCTACCACAAAAACAGCCAAGATAAACCACGTCCTAAACGTTTAAGGATTGTGGTCTGCTTATCTTGGCTGTTTATTTTTCTATATATTATTCAAACACAAACTGGTTGTGATAGAGTTCAGCATAGAAGCCATTGAGTTTGAGTAACTCACTATGGTTTCCTTGTTCAATGACTTGACCATCTTTTAATACAATGATTTCATCTGCATTTAGAATGGTTTTAAGGCGGTGGGCAATGACGAAGCTGGTCCGTCCTGCAATAATGGCCTCCATAGCTTTTTGAATTTTAGCTTCAGTCACGGTATCAACGTTAGACGTTGCTTCATCCAGAATCAATACTTGTGGATCTGTCAACAATGTACGGGCAATGGAAATCAACTGTTTCTGACCTGTTGAAAATACATTTTCATCATCCGTTACATAAGTGTCATACCCTTCTGGCAAACTCATAATGAAATCATGAATGTGGGTAGCACGTGCGGCAGTTTCAACCATTTCTTGTGAAATATCATCATTACCAAATCGAATATTATCCGCAATGGTACCAGAGAAAAGCACTGATTCCTGCAATACAATACCGACTTTATTTCGCAAACTATCCAAATCATATTCACGAATATCACGGCCGTCAAACTCTACGCTTCCACCATTTACATCATAAAAACGATTAATAAGGTTCATGATTGTTGTCTTACCTGACCCTGTTGGACCAACGACGGCTATCATTTTCCCTTTAGGTGCCGAGATAGAAACTTTATTAAGCACTTTTTGACCTGGTAAATAACCAAAATCGATATCCTTAATCTCAACACCTTCCTTTAATTCGGTAAACAAGGGTGCGTTTTGAGGGCGAACCTCTTCGGTCTCATCAAACATTTCTTGAACCCGGTGAGCACCAGTGAAAGCCAACTGTAGCTCTGCCCAACTTGAAGCAATCTGCATCATTGGTTGATAATACTGTTGAGAATATTGAACAAAGGTAACAACCAAACCTAGTGCAGCGGCCGCCTCTAACGAACTATCATTAAGGACTATAGTTGAACCTACAAAAATAACAATCGCAGTGTTAACCAAGCTCATCCCGTTCATAAATGGGAATAAGATACCCCCAAATAATCTACCTTTAAAGGTGGTACGACGAACTTCCTCATTAAGCTCTAAAAAGCCATCAATGGTTTCTTCTTGGACACCTTGGACGATAATCGCTTTTTGACCAGAAATTTTTTCATCCATGTAGGCATTTAATTTGGAAACTGCAACTTGCTGAAGATTGGTATATTTTCGAGCCAAACGAATGATTACTATTAAAGCAAGTAAGGCAACTGGTGTTGAAGCTATCGTCACTAAAGCCAATCGAACATCCTGTCGGAACATCATGATAATCAAACCAATGTATAAGGCTACGTTGGTCATAACCTGTGTCAATGATTGGTTGAAAGTATTTTGAATATTATCCAAATCAGAGGTAAAGCGAGAAAGGATATCACCATCTTTATGGCGATCAAAAAACGCAATAGTCAATCGTTCTAATTTCCCAAAAAGACCCTTTCTCATACGGCTTGTAGAGTTGGCAATAATACGAGTAAAGAGCAAACTGTAAATTAAGTTGGCAATAACTGTCATAGCATAGGCTAGAAAGAGTTTGGACATAATACTATTAAAATCTGAGTAGTCCGCTTCAAAACCAATTTGTCCCATTTGCTTAGCAACAGCATAGCTTTGACCTATTTTGCCCATCTCTGCAATCGCATCCCCAAGCAAAACTGGACTTTTTACTTGTAAATAAGTAGCTGCCACGATTGCCAGAAAAATAACAGCAAAAGACAATTTATAGCGTTTAAAATAAAACCAGAAAAAACGTAAAGTCTTCATCTATTCTTCTCTCCCTTTCTGAGTTTCATATATTTCGCGGTAAATAGCATTATTTGCTACCAGTTCAGCGTGTGTCCCTTCCCCAATTAGACGTCCTTCGTCAAGTACAAGGATTTTATCTGCTTTAATCACTGATGAAATTTTCTGTGCAACAATGACCGTTGTTGTCGCTTTTAATTCATGGTTTAAAGCCTCTTGAACCAACTTCTCAGATTTGGCGTCTAAGGCTGAAGTCGAATCATCCAAAACAAGTACCTTCGGCTCACCAATCACACCACGTGCAATCGAAATCCTTTGTTTTTGACCCCCAGAGAAGTTATTCCCCCGTTCCTCGACTTCACTTTCATAGGTTTCATCTAGGCGATCTATAAATTCTTTTGCTTGAGCAATCCCCGCTGCGCGTTCTAAGCGGAGTAAGTCTGCTCCTGGAGCACCCTGTCGCAGGTTGTCCGCAATTGTTCCAGAGAAAAGAATAGCCTTTTGTAATACAATCGAGACCGTATCGCGAAGGGTATTTTTATTAACTTCCTTAACATCACGACCACCAATAAAGATACTCCCTTCTTGTGGATCAAAGAGACGAGGAATCAGTTGTGCTAAAGTTGATTTACCTGCACCTGTAGCACCAACGACGCCAACCATCTGTCCTGACTCAATCTCAAATGAAATATTTTTTAATGTCGGCTCTGTATCATGTGGATACGTAAATGTTACATTATCAAAAACAATACTTCCATTTAATTCTTCGTCTGGAACATCTACAAAGGTCATAGCTGGTTCGGTATTTAAGACTTCTGCAATCCGTTTAATCGAAATAGCTGCACGAGATGCCTGCATTCCCATAAAGCTCGTCATAATGATTGCGAACATGATTTGCATCAGGTAACTCATAAATGAAGTGAATCCCCCAACCGCTTCTATATTTGTATCTACCATCCCTGAAACAAGATAGAGAGATGCAAAGATAGCCATGTAGGAAATAAACATCATCAATGGTTGTAGAATTGAAAAACCATATCCAATAAAAATATTTAAATCCAGAAGTTCATTAGAAACTTCTTTGAATTTATCGTATTGATTTTTTTCTTGAACAAATGATTTTACCACCCGAATACCACGAAGATTTTCCTTGACAATGCTATTCATACGATCCATCAAAGTTTGAAATTTTCCAAAACGTGGTCCCATTTGTCCCATCACAATGGCCATAATGGCTACAATCAAAATCACCATGACAATGATCATCCACCAAAGTTCTGGTAGGGTTCTTACAGCCATAATAAATGCCCCGATAAATAGCAACGGCACGCGTAATAAAATAGTGAAAAGCATCATGGTCAGGTTTTGAATTTGCGTAACATCATTTGTCATTCGGACAACTAAATTACCAGCATTAAACTCTTCGATATTTGCATATGAAAAACTTTGAATTTTTCGGAAGGTATTTTCTCGAATGTCCGCAGATACTCCTTGGGCAATTTTTGCTGCATTAATTGTATTTGCGAGTCCAGCAAGCAAACCAATTCCGGCAATCACTAAAAGAATTTTCCCAACCCGAAAAATCTCATCTTGATCATTTAACAAAACTGCCGTCAAGACATCTTTGAGATAACTTGGTTGCAAAAGTGTTGTAATAACAACAATGGATGTTAGCACAACCGACGTCAATGCATGCCACTTGTAGCGTAGAATTGCATTTTTAAACATCATTATTCTCCTTATACTGTTTAATATTCTCCTTCAGCTGATGAATCAGCCGAATCATTGATTGGAAATCTTCCCGAGGGATTCCCCTAAAAAGTGATTCCGACATTTCTTGGTGCCAGTCCCTTAATGGTTGCAACTTCTCTTGACCCAATGGTGTCAAAACAACTTGCTTAAAACGCTTATCAACCACAGATGGAATGATTTGAACAAAGCCATTTTTTTCCATACGCTTAACCAAGTTACTGGCGACAGACTTAGATATTTTCAGTTCAGTTTCAATATCCTTTACAAAAATTTCCTTATCCATATGATCACCTAAAAAGTGTAAGACATGACCCTGCGGACCAGCCAAATGCTCAACACCATAGTGTTTTGCAATCTTTTCACTCAAGTATTCTAACTGATGAAAAACATGTCGTAAGTCTGCTATATGTGACATCAAGAACTCTCCTTTTTTGTTAGCACGCTGATTATTATAGTTCCTAAGAGAACTAATGTCAAGTCTACTGCTCTCTTTTTTTCATTGATTTGAAAAAGTGATCCCATAGAACTGAAAAACAGCAAAAAAAAGATTTATATTTTATATTTTTCCATTTCGTTTATACTGGCTTTAACAACCTTTCTCAAAATCTATTTTTTATACTACGTTTAAAATAGAACTCGGTTATGTCTTCCTCTAATTCCAATTTATTGCAATACAATTTGACTTTCTAGAAGTAATTCGTAAGTAATTCGTTCTTCATTTTTCCGTACATTCCTCACTCTCTTCCACCTCATATTACCATCCCTCCTGTTTGAGCCTCTCCCAAATGAACCACCATAATTGCACAACAATTGAATTAAAGTCAGCCAATGATTTTTCTGTGAGAATATACCTACTTGTGATATAATATTAGTAACAATCTATGCAAGGAGAGGTCATGGAAAAACAAAAAATTGCCGTTCTTGGTCCTGGATCATGGGGAACAGCTCTCTCTCAAGTCTTAAACGATAATGGACATGAGGTACGTATTTGGGGAAATATTTCCGAACAAATTGATGAAATCAATGAACAACATACGAATACTCGATATTTTAAAAATATTGTTCTAGATGAAAAAATTAAGGCATACAAAGACCTATCAGAGACTCTTGACGGAGTTGATGCTGTTCTTTTTGTTGTCCCAACCAAGGTAACTCGACTGGTGGCGAAACAAGTTGCGCAAGTACTCAAACACAAAGTCGTTATCATGCATGCCTCTAAAGGATTGGAACCTGATAGTCACAAACGTTTGTCTGAGGTTTTAGAAGAAGAAATTCCAGCACAACTTCGTTCCGAAATCGTAGTTGTATCAGGTCCTAGCCATGCAGAAGAAACAATCGTTCGTGATTTAACACTGATTTCTGCCGCATCAAAAGATATGAAGGCAGCAACCTACGTTCAAAACCTATTTAGTAATCGTTACTTCCGCCTTTATACTAATAATGATGTCATTGGTGTAGAAACAGCAGGTGCTCTGAAAAACATTATTGCAGTTGGTGCGGGTGCTTTACATGGTTTGGGCTATGGAGACAATGCCAAGGCAGCCATTATCGCCCGTGGTTTAACTGAAATCACACGTCTTGGCGTTGCTATGGGGGCTAATCCTTTAACTTATAGTGGCCTTTCTGGTGTCGGTGATTTAATTGTTACCGGTACATCTGTCCATTCACGTAACTGGAGAGCCGGTGACCAGCTCGGTCGTGGTGAAAAACTGGAGGACGTTGAGCGCAATATGGGGATGGTTATCGAAGGAATTTCGACAACTAAAGCTGCCTATGAATTAGCACAAGAACTAGGTGTCTACATGCCAATTACTCAGGCGATTTACAAGGTCATCTACCAAGGAGCTAATATTGAAGATGCCATTAAGGAAATCATGACCGGTGAATTCCGTCATGAGAATGAATGGCACTAATTCTTTTAGTTGAAAATAATTGCACAAAGGAATCTATGAACTATGAAAAAAGTTAGAAAAGCAGTCATACCTGCTGCAGGATTGGGAACACGTTTCCTTCCAGCAACAAAAGCACTCGCCAAAGAAATGCTACCGATTGTGGACAAACCTACTATTCAATTTATCGTTGAAGAAGCTCTTCGTTCTGGTATTGAAGATATCTTAGTTGTTACTGGTAAATCAAAACGTTCTATCGAGGATCATTTCGATTCAAATTTTGAATTGGAATTCAACCTTAAAGAAAAAGGTAAGAATGATTTGTTGAAAATTGTTGATGAAACAACAGGGATTCGTCTACACTTCATTCGTCAAAGCCACCCACGTGGACTCGGAGATGCAGTTCTTCAAGCCAAAGCATTTGTAGGGAACGAACCATTTGTCGTTATGCTGGGTGATGACCTAATGGATATCAAAGATTCAAAAGTTGTGCCATTAACCAAACAACTCATGAATGACTACGAACAAACACATGCTTCAACGATTGCTGTTATGCCTGTCCCTCATGAAGAAGTTTCTGCATACGGTGTCATTGCCCCACAAGGAGAAGGCATCAATGGTCTATACAGCGTAGATACATTTGTGGAAAAACCAAAACCTGAAGATGCTCCTTCTGATCTTGCCATCATCGGTCGTTACTTACTTACACCTGAAATTTTTGGAATTTTAGAAAACCAAAAACCAGGTGCAGGTAATGAGATTCAACTGACTGATGCCATTGATACATTAAACAAAACGCAACGTGTATTTGCCCGCGAATTTAAAGGTAACCGATACGATGTTGGTGACAAGTTCGGTTTCATCAAAACATCTATCGATTATGCTTTGCAACATCCTCAAGTTAAAGATGACTTGAAACAATACCTCATTGAATTAGGTAAACAGTTAGATAAACCAAAAAAATAACGTCAAATTCCAAATAGTCAACACTATTGGATTGCAAAGGTGGTAGCCAACTTCGTGCTACCCTTTTTTAATGAATAAAAACGGACGGATTCTCCCAATGAATGACACTGTTTCCAAAAACACAACCATGTCCATTGTTGCCACCGCTCTGCTAGGATTTTCAGGTATTCTTTCAGAAACGAGTATGAATGTGACATTTCCTACCCTACAAAAAGTTTATCACTTGCCACTGTCAAGCCTCCAATGGATTACAACCGTCTACCTTTTAGCTGTTGCAATATCAATGACTGTCAGTGCTACTTTGCAGCAAAATGTTAAAGAAAAAACCATATTAAATGTCTCTCTCATTCTATTCACATCGGGTACAATCTTAGCATTTGCAACCTCTAGTTTCTCCATCATGATCGTAGGACGCGCCTTTCAAGGATTAGGAACTGGGATTGGAATGACATTGATGTTCAATCTCATTTTAGAACGGATTCCTCCTCAAAAAATTGGGAACCTATATGGGGATTGGCGGTCTGATTATGAGTTTAGCCCCTGCTTTCGGCCCCACCTATGGCGGTTTTATGATTGCACGCCTTCCCTGGCAATGGATTTTCATCTTTATCCTACCCGTCCCCCTTATCTGTTTTGTTCTAAACCATCTCTACATAGAAAATAGCCAAAAAGGTGAGAAACGTCCTTTTGATATTTCGTCCTTCATACTGTTAGCTCTTGCGCTAATTACGTCGCTTCTAGCAATTACAAGTCTAGAAGAAGGTGAAATAAATTGGATATATTTAACTGTATTCATCCTTAGCTTGGCCGCATTTATCCATCGAAGTCTGACTATCCCTAAACCATTTCTTGATATTCGTGTCTTGAAAGTACCAACCGTTTGGCTTGGTTTAATTCCCTTCTTTATTTATCAATTTGCTTATTTAGGTTCAAACTTTATTATCCCAAACTTATTAATTGAAGCGAAGGGGGCAAGTTCCACTATAGCAGGATTCTCATTACTACCAGGTACTCTTTTGGGAGCCATCCTAGCCCCTGTTTTTAGCAAATTCTATGATTTAAAAGGACCAAAACCTTCACTATATATTGGGAATACATTATTTACCATAGCTCTTTCAATCATGGCCTTATTCACTGAAACATTGACACTCTTCAGTTTGGCAGCAACCTATATTGTATTCACCTTTGGAAGAAACATGGCATTTAACAATATCCTGGCCGTTTCAGTATCCACATTGCCTCAAGAAAAGAAAGCAGATGTCACAGCTATTTTTCAAATGATGCAACAATTTGCAGGTGCTTTAGGAACAGCTATTGCTTCTGTCCTTGCAAATAGTAGCCAAAATTTGACCGAAGGAGTCCAACGTGTCTTCTCTCTACAGCTATTCTTAGTCGTCATTATCTACTTCTTCTTCATTAATCTATTCCAACAGCTCAGCAAAGATTCCTGAAAAAGATTGGATAGTTACAATTCTTTATCTTCAAATGAAAAAGCCGTCAGAAAACAATTCTAACGACTTCTCTTAAAAACTAGCATCCGCTAGTTTTTTTACATGAAATAGAATACGCCCAGTAGCAAAGCAAACAAACCCAAATAACCAATGAAACTGTAAAAAACCTGTTTCCCAGTAAATAAATTTTTCTCTGTAAGCGGTGGTAAAAAAATAACGACTAAACAACCACCAATCGCTCCTCCAATATGTCCCGCCATGCTAATGGATGGGGTAAAAAGGCCTAATGCCAAGTTCAGTCCTAGAAGAAGCATGTAACGTTGACCAAGAACTTGTAAATAAGGGCTACGACTAAATTTTCTCAAAAGGGCCATGGCTGCAAATAAGCCAAAGAGCGAGGTCGACGCACCTGCGCCAACCACATCTGGTGTAAAGAAGAGAACAAAAAGGTTCCCCATAATACCAGATAATAGATAGAGAAGAAAGAACCTCCGGGACCCAAAAAGCCCTTCTAATTGGTAACCTAAACCAAGTAAAGTAATACCATTGAATAGAAAATGCTCCCAACCAATGTGGACAAAAACAGGTGAAACCAAGCGCCACAACTGAGTCGGATCATAACGCACTACTTCACCATACATACCACCGAATTCAAAAATCGTATAGGCTGTAGTGGTCTGCCCAAAGCGAAATATTTGTATAAATAGAAAAACAAGAGCCGTAACTGCCAACAAGCCATTGGTCACAGGGTAGCGCTTATCAAAAAGATTCTTCAAAAATCAACAACTCCTTTACTGGGATATCAAATGTCTGGTGTTCAAAATCATATAACTGGAAAGAGCCCAAGGTCGATACCGTCTCCCCCTGATAATCTGACAAGTAGCGGTCATAAAACCCTGCCCCATAGCCAACCCGAAACCCTACTTGATTCCATGCCAATCCAGGGACATGAATCCAGTTAATCACAGACTTATCCACAGGTTGTGAATAAGTCCCAGGTTCCCAAAGTCCAAACCTTGTTTTAACCAAATCATCAGGATTATATTCTACAAAATCCATGCGTCCTTGTGAATAGGTCTTAGGAATGAAAATGCATTTTCCATCCTTTTGAGCCTGTTCAATTAAGTAACTAGTATCGAACTCATGTCCCATAGAAAGGTAGGTCCCAAGCGACTTTGAGCACTTATAGGTGTCAGAGGAAAGGAGCCTTTCTGTTAGTTGCTGACTCCATCTTGCTCGTTGACTACTCGTTAGTCCTTGCAAAGTCCCTAGCACTTCTTTCCGAATTTCTTTTTTATCCACAGAAACTCCTTTTCTTTCAGAAAAAGACTGGAAAACCCAGTCTAATTTGCTTTCGTTTTCAAAAAATCGCTCAACTTATCCACAGCAAAGGGAAGCACTTCCTCTTTGGGACTGAGACGAGGATTGTGAAGGGGATAAGGCGTATCCACACCCAGCCAGAACATAACACCTGGAACCTTGTTGAGCAGGTAGCCAAAGTCTTCACCCGTCATGGCAGGTGGACAGTCAATCATTTCCACACCATCAACCTGTTCAAAATAAGTCATTAGTTCATCCGCCAACTGAGGATTGTTCTCCACAGGCAGATAACCGCTAGGATTAAGTTCGATCTCCAAGTCTACTCCAAAGGACAGAGCAATTCCTTCTGCTATTTCACGCACTCGTTTTTGCACCAAGAGGCTCATACTCTGGGTCAAGGCCCGAATGGTGCCATGCAAAAAGGCTGTTTCGGTAATAACGTTGTTGGTCGTTCCCGCGTGCATGGAGCCGAAGGTCACCACAGCTCCCTCGATTGGGTCGACATTTCGACTCACCACTGACTGAACTTGGGTCACAAAGTAGCTGGCTGCCACCAAGGCGTCATTGGCAGTATGGGGAAATGCTGCGTGACCACCCTTTCCTGTAAACCGTATCTTTACCTCACAGGTCCCAGCAAAGAGGGTCGCACGGTTGGTGGCCATTTGACCAACTTTGAGATCTGGTCGGACATGGAGCCCATAAAATTCATCTGGTAACCAATCCCCAAAAGCTCCCGCTTCATACATAAGCATGCCACCTGCTAGATTTTCCTCTGCAGGCTGAAACAAGAAGAGTAGGTTATTTTTCGGTTGCTGCTCTGCCATTTTCTCCAAAAGCCCCAAGGCAATGGTCATGTGGAAATCATGTCCGCAGGCGTGCATCCGGTCTGGTTGGAGGGACTTGAAGTCCAGGCCCGTTTCCTCCACAATTGGCAGACCGTCAATATCCGTCCGCCAACCAATCGTTTTTTGAGGAGCAGATCCTGTCAGATAAACCAAGATACCCGTCTCCCACGTGCGAACTTGGGAAAAAGAGCGGTCTTGAAGCAACCCCTCTATAGTTTCCATAAGAAAGGCATGGGTCTTGAACTCCTCCATGCCCAGCTCTGGAATCTGGTGGAGGGCCCGCCGTGTTGCAATTAAATCTAGCATAGCTACCTCTTAGAGTGTCCGCAAAGCCTCTTCCAAGGCTGTTTTTTGTTGGGTTTGCTCATCGATTTCCTTGATGATGCGGGCTGGTACACCTGCAACCACAACGTTTTCAGGTACATCTTGGGTCACAATGGCACCCGCTGCGACAACAGAGCCACTACCGACTTGCACACCTTCGATGACAACAGCATTGGCACCAACCAAGACATTGTCACCAACACGAACTGGATCTGCAGAAGCTGGCTCGATGACACCAGCAAGGACCGCACCTGCACCGATGTGGCTGTTCTTACCAACCGTTGCACGGCCACCGAGAATAGCACCCATGTCAATCATAGTTCCTGGACCGATTTCTGCACCGATGTTGATAACGGCACCCATCATGATAACGGCATTATCGCCAATCGTCACTTGGTCGCGAATAATTGCACCTGGTTCAATACGAGCATTGATGTTCCGTTTGTCCAACAAGGGCACAGCTGAATTGCGGCCGTCTTGCTCAACCACGTAGTCTACATTTTCAGTCAAGTTTGTCAAAAGTGGCTCGACGTCTTTCCAGTCACCGAAGAGGACGTTGCCAAGTTTTGTCACTTCTGCAGGAACAGGGCCGGCCAATTCCCCTTCAAAAGTTACTTTCACAGTTGTTTTTTTCACCGCATTACCGATAAAGGCAATGATTTCTTGTGCAGTCATTTTTTGTGCAGTCATAATGATTCCAATCTAAAAATAATATTTTATCTATTATATCAAAATTTTCAGAAAATTTTATGAAGAAAGATAAAAAATTGAAAAAGGAGCTGAGCAAAAAGTCCAAAATAAACAAAACCGCATGAAATCTTTTGCCTAAAAACGTTGATTTCATGCGGTTTCTTATTTATAAAATCAAACAATATTAGTTAGATTTCGAATTTTTTGCCCAGCCTCACTCAATTTTATTGAAGATTAATTACGCCTGTTTCCGTTCCCCAAAAACCTGTTTGAACTCTAAGTTGAATACTTGGGTCATTTGCTGTCTCTTCTGTAATATCAAAGACAACATTACCAGTAACAGAATTTTCAGGATTTACTTCAGTTAAGAAAAATTTTGCATCTTGGTTAGCATAAATTCCCGCTGTTGAATCAGACTTATACTCTACATCACCTTTTAACAAGGTAAAGAAATCATCCGTTACGGTAATAGCTTCCTTACCGTTATTTTTCACTGTTACATTTAGCACTAGAAAGACTCCGTTAGCAGTCTTACCGAACTCTCCACCTACGTTAGTGGTAACCTCTTTTGAATTGACAAGGTAAACAACGTCTCCAACTGGAACTTCCTGTCCAATACTGTAAGTTGTAGCTTCTTTTTGTTCTTCCGAGCTACTCGCTGATGCTTCGGTTGTAGTTTGGGTAGTAGTTGACGTAGCTTGGCTAGAAGAAGTTGAGGAATTACCTCCACCACCCAATACACTTTGTAACCCACCAATCACAAACAATCCAACCAACACAATAAACCAAATTCGCTTGTAAAATGGTTTCTTTTGTACATAAACATTACCGTGCTCATCTTTAATTTTCTTTGCCATAAAAGCCTCCTAAATAGTGTAACTCCATTATATATATATATATATATTTTGTCAAGTATAAAAATAAAAAAATTAGAAGTTTTACCTCCTAATTTTCAATCATTATCTAATCTTCAATTTCTTTTCTCGGATTGACAGCTCCGACGATGTAGTCCTGCACCAGACCTGTATCATCCAGCACAATCCCATGGAGAACTCCGCCGTAAACAGCACCACCGTCAATTCCCATTTTCCCATCTGGGCTAGTCCAAATCTGACTAATGCGAAGTTGAGTTTGAAAGAGGTTATACACAGGTGTATGTCCAAAGACAATCATTTTTCCTGTGGTATTTTCAGCCTCATGGAAAGGGGTGCGTAACCAAACCTTATCATGATTACTAGTTTTTCGCCAATCAGGCAAGGTCAGATCCACACCCGCATGAACGAAAATATAGTGCTCGGTTTCTACATGGTAAGGGCATGTTTTGACAAAGTTGATCAATTCTTCGTATTGTTCCATCACCGCATTGGCATCGATTAAGCCATCCACAGGTGTATCCAAGGGACGCCCAAGAAGAGAATTAATGGTCGTATCGCCACCATTCCTCCGGTAATGATCATAGCGTTCCAAGGGATCCCGCAACCAAGCTAAAAACATACGTTCATGGTTACCTGTCAGACAGATAGCTTCCTTTTCGCGAACCAACTGCCAAACCAGTTCTAAACAGGCCTTTGAATTTTCTCCACGGTCAATCAAATCTCCCAGAAAAATTAGCTGTTGTCGCTCTTCATCCCATTTCTTTAAAATATCTAGTAGGAGCTCAAACTCTCCATGGACATCACCCACTACAAAAAATTCATTTTTCATAGACTCTCCTATTTCTATGGAACTATTGTACCATAAGAAATTGGATAAACAAAAATCCCTTGTTTATTAGCTAGAGTCGATGAGATACCAACTAGTAAACAAGAGAAATGGTGGCCACAGTTATGCAAACAACTGAACGATACTATTTGCGTGTAAATCTGGCATCTTGTCCACCGCTACATGAAGTGTCCCTGGCAGAGATCCTTCTGAGGAACCATCAAAAGCAATGGTGATATGCCCCAATGCTAGAAGATTTTGTTCTACAACAGATCCGACAGCTGTAATTGGGTAATCCACACCGTCTATGACCAATCGTCCACCAACCTGGATAGGGCCAGACAAATCCTTGTTACTAATCTTGTAGCAATATTCTGCTAGATCTGCAGGAGCCTCAATGCCAAATAAAATTAGCATATTTGCTTCTCTAATCATTTCTGGGGCTTGTTCCCCGACACTTACAATCCTTGCTTCAAAAATTTTTGTCATCCTTTTATCCTATCCTATTCACTATTTTTTATCTAACTATAAAGTCCAAAGCTGGCCAACCAAGCAACGATGACACGTGGGACACCGTTCAAGAAACGTGAGTAGAGTACCGCTGGAACACCCACTTCAACTGTTTCAGATTCTGCTTCTGATAAACCAAGAGCTACCGGTATAAAGTCACAACCATTTTGCGTATTGATGGCAAAGAGGGCTGGGAGAGCCATTTGTGGCGGAATGTTGCCCTTGCCAATTTCCACACCAATCAAGGTTCCAATAATTTGGCTAATAACAGCACCTGGCCCCAGGAGCGGAGATAAGAATGGAAGCGAGCAAATGAAACCAATCAAAATCAAGCCCCAAACATTACCAGCCAGTGGAACCATGAGTTTTGCCAACCAGTTTCCGATACCAGACCCTTGGATAATCCCAATCAAGAGAGATACAAAGGCCATGAATGGCAAAATAGTATGTAGCATTGTTTGAATTGCATCTCGTGCAGCTTGGTTAAAGGTTGCAACCACCTTACCAGCTCCCATACCAATCCGAGCAATCAAGCTAGACTCTGCACGTTGCTCAGTGATTTTTTTGCTGGTATCATAGGTCGGCTTCTTCTCAGTCGCCACACTTACTGCTGCTGCATCTGTTCCATCTGCCAATGTAATCTGTTCCACACCAACGTTTGAAACGTAAATGTCCTCTGTGATGTACTGAGCCAATGGACCACTCTTCCCTGTTGGAATCACATTGATGGTTGGAATCCCTTTTTTAGGATAAATACCGCAACGCAGGGTACCGCCACAGTCAACGATTGCAAGTGCAATTTCTTCATCTGGAATAGAGGTTTTGAAACCATTGACCGCTTCCATACCTGTTAATTCTGCGATTTTATCGACAATAGCTGGCTTTTCACCGCCACCAGTGATATAGATAAATTTATGTTTTTCATCTGTCGGAGTGATGACCAGAGGGCCACCAAAACCACCGCTACCTTTTACAACTTTTATGCTTTTGTATGTCATAGGAATATCCTCTTTCTATCAAAGTGTCTTGCTGAGTGTGATACCTTGTTGTTTGGAAACGTAAGCTGTTGTAAAGTCTGTGACCCAACCACCTACAAAGTTCATCACCAAACCAACCAAGAGATAACGAATCGCCAAGTCCATGGTATTCAAACCAAGAGCCTGAACACCTGAAGCAATCCCCATCCACACGAACAATTCACCTGGGTTGATGTGGGGGAAGACACCATTTGATGTATGACAGAATTGCATCTGTGCTGCAACAAATCCTGGCTTATAATATTCTGGCAAGAAACGTCCCATACTGATAGACATCGGGTTGCCCAAGATAAAGGCAGATACGAACGGCAAAATCATGTAACGACTGACTGGGTTTTTAGCAGAAGCCTGTGCCAGCTTGTTGACCTTTTCTTCACCCAAGAGGGCAATCAAGGTATTCATAGCCACCAAGAGCATGAGAACAACAGGGACGATACCAGTCATCCAGCTAATAAAAGTTTCTCCGCCTAGCTTGAAAAGATTCATAAAGCCTTCGGCAAATTTTACAATATAGTCCATAATAAACTCCTCTGTTTTTTATTTTTTGAACTGTAATTTAAGACGAGTGGACAAGAGTTTCAATTGGTTGCCCACATTCAACACTGGTGCAAATTTTGGAACATCTTTATAATTTCCTGCCTCAATTCTAAGAAAGAGTTCCCTCGCATCTTCAATCGCAATTTGTAACAGCTTATTCTCCTTTCTAACGACTGGGTTATAAGTATCTAGATAATGGATATCTTGACCAATGTAGCTCGGCATAGACTTAAATCGTGCTACAACTGTCACTCCCTGCATTCGTTTGGCATCAAGTATCATGCCCTTCCTATCCACTGCAAACATGACAATGGTACCAGCCTTGATTTTTCCTGATCGACGTCCGATAGCCACACGACCTTTTTTTCTTAATTCAGAATAGGTTGTATTAAAATGTTTCAATTGTTTCAAGCCGAAGATGATTTGCAAGATATAGGCAACAATCACGACCGCCCCCAATATATAAATAGAATCCATTTTTTCCTCCTATTCCTCTACCTTACAAGGTCAGCATATCTGACCGCTGGTCAATTCCTAATCGCTCTTTGATATGCGACCGTTTGCCCATGCGGAAGGTATTGTCAAAAATATTAAATAGTAAATCTTGATTAAAATCATCCAATTCTGACGGAACAAAAATCAGGACAAAATCATGGACCGCAAGGCCTGTCTGACTGGATAAGTGCAAACTATCCTGAACAGGCACCACCAGTATAATCTGCTCCAGACTAGCATCTGTCAAATGTGGATAGGCATAGCCATTTTCAGAAATGGCGGGGTGAGCTGCTTCTTTTTCCTGCAGCTTATCTGCCACTTCCTGTCCAATAACCTGTTTGGCGACTAATTGTTCCAGCAAGGCTTGCTTGTTGTCCTCATAACTCTTGCCTTCATCAAATCGAGCCAGTTCCACCTGACAGTGCATCTGAATCTTACGACCTAGCACTGTACGTTCCAAGGCTTCCCGCTCTGCTTGGTTTTCCTTCGTAACCAAAGACAAGGATAAGAAGGGCTGGAAGAGTTCCTGGCTATACAAGAGATTATCTGTAAAGATGAGGTCATAGGTCCGATTTAGCTCCTCATACGGCGGATGATTGGCAAAGTCCAAGAAATCCAACTGCACTTCACTGTTGAAAATCTGGCGAATCTGATTGTCCACCAAGTAGCTGAAGGACTGACCCGACTGGGTGATGACAGCCACCTTGGCAATCAAGGGCTTACTCTTACGAGCCAGCAACAATTCCATCCAGGCGGCCAACAGGATTACTTCCTTGTCTGATATGCTCAAACCTGTCCGTTCCATGACACGCTCTACAAAAAATTGAGAAACCACCTTGGAAAAGGAACTTTGAATCAGTTGTTCACGCAGGCTAATCTCCGTAAACTGCCACTTCATCACACTTCGATTGAGCATATAGACCAAGTGACATTGCAGGATAAGAGCACTTTCTTCGATGTCCAAGCTGATTCCAAATTCCTGGACCGTCAATCCCAAGACTTCTTTTGCCATCGCCAGAATATCTGGTCGTCCAATCTCTGAAGCCAATAAGCCAATCTGCATAGGAAAGGTTAGAAAGGCTTTTTCTGCTCTGCTGATTTCTCGTCCTAAGAAGTAGGCCAGAATATCATAGAAGATAGACGGCAAATCCAGCTTATCTTGGCTGGTAAACCAAGACAAGCCCTCTTCTCCAACAGCCTTCTCTTTTCGAAGAATAGTCAATTTCAGAGTAGACAGGAAGGTCCGCTCCACATCCAGCGGAAAGCGGTGGTTGTCCATAAAGTCTGCATAGGTCGCCAGCAACTCGTGTGGCAACTCCAACTCGTGCTCCAAATAATCCATGACTTCATAGAGATAGAGTAAGCGTTTGTTCAACTCTGTCCCAACAAGTTTTATCCCTACACCCGACTTGGACTCCAAATCAAGCTGGTAGGTCAACAAGACCTCCTTCATCCGATTGATATCGCGACTAAGGCTCCGCCTACTGATACCCAGCTCTTCTGCAATCACATCGGCTGAAATAAAATCATCCGTTTCTAATAAGGTTTGGAAGAAAATTGCCTGCCGCTTATGAAAGGAATTCAAGTCTGTTGACAGTAGCAAATCCTCTGTCACCAAAATCTTGAAGGCTTCCTCGTCAAAAATGTGTAGGCTTAATTTTCCACCTTGTTCTTGAATGGAAAAGATATGGTCGTAGCTATACAAAAGCCCCTCTATCAATGACTTCAAGGAATGTCTAGATAGATTCAATCTCTCTTCCAAGTTATCGTAACTGACACTGGCATGAGATGACAAGTAATACAAGAAGGCTTTTTTGTTTAGCTCTAAACTCATTTCTCTTTCCTAACCTCTAGTTTTTCCGCCTGCCACGTTGGTGGTCACACCGGTAATGTAGCTGGCCCTGTCTGACAGGTAGTAGCAGACCAAGTCCGCCACCTCACTCAAACGACCGCTACGTCCCAGTGGAATGGTGCTGGTATTTCCATACCCTGCACGCAATTCTTCAACTGTTTTTCCACGTGTATAGGCTAATGCTTCTTCGTAAGCTAGAGTGCGAAGTCCAGTTGCTTCCATGATTCCCGGTGCAATTCCTACCACGCGAATACCGTGCTTGGCCAATTCCTTGGACCAAGACCGAGTCAGCGAATAAACCGCTCCTTTGGTAGCCGCATAGACACTTTGTCCCTCGCTACCCTCTAAACCTGCTTCTGAAGCCATGTTAATGATAACGCCTGAACCCTTGGTGGCCAAAACGCGAGCAACTTCTTGGGATACAAAGAACAAACCTTTGAAATTGATGCCTACCATCTTATCAAATTTAGCTTCGTCAAGTTCATACTGACTAGCTTCTTCTTTCGTATCGACCAACAAGCTTGGAATATTGATTCCCGCATTATTGACCAGACCATCAATGGTTCCAAAATGTTCCACAACTCTTGCAACTGCCTCTTTTACAGCCTGATGACTGGCTACGTTTGTTTCTATAAAGAGCAGTCGCTCGTGGGTCAAGTCTGAATCTCGGATATCCAAGTTGGCGACCTTGGCACCCTGTTCCAACAATCCTTCTACAATTGCTAGGCCAATACCTGAACTTCCACCCGTAACAACATACACCTTGTCATGAATATTCAACCAATCTGACATTATCATGTCCTCCCCTTGTTTTCTAACACCTACAGTATAAACTGAAAACGCTTCAAAGTTAAGGACAGGATTTTCCAGACCGATAAAAAATAGTGTCTAGAAGTTCTTCCACTTCTAGTATAGCAAAAATTTAGCCCTTACTAAATAGTTTCTGAAAAATGCTACCATTCTGATTTCGAGGCAAACGAAAAACAGCCCCGAAGGACTGTCTCTATATAGCTATTTCTGCTACTGCTTACAAACGTGCGTTTAATTCTGCACCAAGTTCTTCAAATCCTGGTTTACCAAGAAGAGCAAACATATTTTTCTTGTAGGCTTCTACACCTGGTTGGTCAAATGGGTTGATAGCATTGAGGTAACCAGAGATAGCAATAGCCAATTCAAAGAAGTAGAAGGTGTAACCAAGTGTGAACTCATCTTGTTGTGGAAGAGTCACAAACATGTTTGGTACGCCACCATCTGTGTGAGCAAGAAGCACACCATCCGTTGCTTTTTTGTTTACAAAGTCAACGTCTTTTCCTTGCAAGTAGCCAAGACCATCAAGGTCTTCTTCCATTTCAGGGATAAGAATATTTTTTCTAGGTTTGTCAACACGAACAACTGTTTCAAAGATGTTGCGGTTTCCTTCTTGGATAAATTGTCCAAGAGAGTGCAAATCTGTTGAGAAGTTAGCAGATGTTGGATTGATACCTTTTTGATCCTTACCTTCTGATTCACCAGCCAACTGTTTCCACCATTCACTGAAGTATTGAAGCGATGGTTCGTAGTTAGCTAAGATTTCTGTTACATAACCTTTTCTGTAAAGAATGTTACGCACTGCAGCATATTGGTATGCTTGGTTTTCAGCAATTTTATCAGATGTGAATGTCGTACGGGCAGCATTTGCACCTTCCATAAGAGCGTCAATATCTGCACCAGATGCTGCGATTGGCAAAAGTCCAACTGCTGTCAATACTGAGAAGCGTCCACCGACGTTATCTGGAACAACAAAAGTTTCCCAACCATTTGCATCTGCTTCCACTTTTACAGCACCCTTGGCTTTATCTGTTGTAGCATAGATACGGTTATTAGCTTCTTCTTGACCGTATTTTTTCACGAGCAATTCTTTGAAGACACGGAAAGCAATCGCAGGCTCTGTTGTTGTACCTGATTTAGAAATGACGTTAACAGAGAAATCTTTATCTGCCACGTAGTCAACCAAGTCAGCAAGGTAGCTTGATGAGATAGAATTTCCAGCGTAAAGGATTTGTGGCGCTTTGCGTTCTTCACGAGTTTGCAAATTAGCAAAAGAATTGCTTAAAAAGTCAATCGCTGCTTTGGCACCAAGGTATGAACCACCGATACCGATAACCACCAAAACTTCACTTTCACTTTGGATTTTAGCTGCAGCTTCCTTGATACGAGCAAATTCTTCTTTGCCATAGTTTTCTGGCAAATCCAACCAGCCGATAAAGTCGCTACCAGGACCTGTACCTTGACGAAGCATTTGGTCAGCCAATGTAACCTGTGGTTGCATATAATCAACTTCTTGTGCACCAACAAATTGGCCTAAGACTTTTGAATAATCAAATGTAATATGTGTCATGTTTTTCCTCCATATGTATACCATAATATGATAACGCTTTATCAGGTTTTTTTCAAGGAATTTATCAATTTTCATTCATTTTCATGAAATGGTTTGCGCAATTTTTGATTTTCTTGAAAATTCCATGAAATTTTCACTTTTATAATAATCTTCTAGGGTCTCTCCCGAGTGTGTTACAGTAATCCAGTAGGGAAATAGCTTAGCTAGCAAATACAGTGGAATCAGAGCAATGTACCAAATAAACATAACCTCAAAAATAAAGCGTTGATTATTTCCTCTTGAAATATAGCGTTGGCGATATTCCTCTTTTAAAAACGGATGTGGAATGAAAATATGAAACAAGACCCCACCACGTACTATCATTGTAACTAGCATTCTGACTAAAAAATTCAGTGCTACTAAAACAACTTTTCCATCCTCGTGGAGACTATACGCTTTATCCACATAGATTGTTTTATAGCGCTTATCCTTTAGAGGACGCTTCGTTGATTTTCGTTCCTCCTTACTCAAATGCTGTACACTACTATTATCGTATTTTATATCGGACATTTCTAAGTCCACTACACAGCTATTTTTTTTAGCAAGAGTCGTTTTCCCCATACCTGGAAAGGCAAATACAAACATAGACTTCCCTCCTTCTTTTTCAATAGAATAGCAGAGCAGTCCAAAAGTTTTCTTAATTATATTCGAAAAACGGAGCCATCTAGTATCAATTCAAGTAGAATGTGTTATGCGACGATGAAAAAGAATTTGAAGAATAAAAGCCAAAGAATATTTCAAACCGCCTCCCCCCCTGACAATCCCTGACTTTAATTCTTTTCGTTATGGGGTGGGGTATTGTAGCTTGGCTAGTTTCGTTCATGGTTTGATTTGACTGCCCCTATTTTGCCCCTGTCTCTAAAAAACGAGACAATAAAAACCTCTGAAAGCTTAATTTCAAAGGATTTTTAGGCTGTAAAAAAAAGAGCACACACTCGAATTCGCTTAGGGCTGCTGGATTCCTCCCCTGACCCGCTTCACGCACGAATGTTGCTCCGATTATTATTATAACACAATTTGGCTAGAGTGCAAGTGGAGAGTCGATTAGGATTGATCCACTAAGGATTTAGTAGCCAGCTTATCAGCTTTTTGCTTCTCCCTACGTTGTCTGAAAAAATCTTGCATGATTTGGGCACACTCCTCTTCCAATATTCCCTTTTCCACCTCTACTCGATGATTCAGACGGACGTCCGCTAAAATATCATAAAGACTCCCAGCAGCACCAAACTTTTGATTGGTTGCTCCATAAATCACCCTTGGAATGCGTGCGAGACCAATAGCCCCACTACACATGACACAGGGTTCAATTGTCACAAAAAGTGTGGTCCCAAGCAACCTCCAATTCCCTTCCACTCGATTGGCTTCTTGGATGGCCATGACTTCGGCGTGCATGATGGCTTGATTGAGTTCCTCACGCGCATTGTGACCACGACCAATAATCTGTCCATCCTTAACGATGACACAGCCAATAGGAATTTCATCCTTTTCCTGTGATTTTTCAGCCTCTGCCAAGGCCTGTTTCATAAAATATTCTTTTTCTTCTAAGGTATAGTTCATAAAATGATTATAACAGAAAACAGCCCTGAAAGGCTGTCTCTACACTGTTTATTACAATTCGCCAACCAATTTCACAACATTTTCTACTGTGAAGCCATAGTTGTTAATAACCGTTTGGGCTGGAGCTGATGCACCGAACGTGTCGATACCAAGGACTTTACCATCAAGACCGACATACTTGTACCAACTTTGAGTTGCACCCATTTCAATGGCCAAGCGACGACGGATGGTATTTGGAAGAATTTCTTCCTTATAAGCTGCATCTTGTGCATCGAAGAGCTCAGTAGATGGCACAGAAACCACACGAACCTTAGTGCCTGCTGCTTCTAGTTCTTTGGCAGCTGTTACAGCCAAGTTCACTTCTGAACCAGATGCAAGAAGGATGGTATCAAAGCCTGCTGCTTCATAGACCACATAAGCACCTTTGGCAACCTTGTCAAAGGCTGTTCCTTCTTCAACTGTCAAGTTTTGACGAGTGAGAACAAGGGCTGATGGTGTTGATTTGCTGGTCAATGACAAGTACCAAGCCGCCTGTGTTTCACGCGCATCTGCTGGGCGGAAGACAGTGAGGTTTGGCATGGCACGAAGTCCTGCCAAGTGCTCGATTGGCTCGTGAGTTGGGCCATCTTCACCAACTGCAATTGAGTCATGCGTGAAGACATAAGTCACAGGAAGACCTTGAAGGGCTGACAAACGAACTGCTGCCTTCACATAGTCTGAGAAGACGAAGAAGGTCCCACCGAAAACGCGAAGCCCACCGTGTGCTGCCATACCATTCAAGATAGTACCCATAGCAAATTCACGCACACCGAATTGGATATTACGATTCAGAGGATTAGCAGAGTCTTGAAGTCCTTCCCCCTTAATGACAGTCATATTTGAGTGTGCCAAGTCAGCTGAACCACCAAAGAAATTTGGTAATACAGCCGCTGCTGCATTTATCGCATCTTGTGATGAATTACGAGTTGCTTGTGAGAAACCATTTTCATAGACAGGAAAATCAGATTCTGTCAACTCAGCCAATTCACGACCTTCCAAGATAGCTGTTACTTCTGCAGCCAATTCTGGATGTGCTACTTTGTAGTCTTCCACCAATTTCACCCAAGCATCATACGCAGCTGCTCCACGGTCAGCTACATTAGCTTTGAAGTCCGCATAGACTTCAGCTGGAATTTCAAATGGAGCATAGTTCCAATCAAGTGCCTTACGAGTTGCTTCTGCCTCTTCTGGACCAAGAGGAGCACCGTGAGCCGCATTGCTTCCAGCTTTACTTGGCGAACCGTAACCAATAACTGTCTTGATTTCGATAAGTGATGGTTTACCAGCAGCTTTTGCTTTTTCAATAGCTGCAAAGATGGCATCTACATCTGTACCATCTGTTACGAGGTCTGTATGCCAACCATATGCATCGTAACGTGCACGAACACTTTCTGTAAAGGCATCCTTCGTTTCACCATCCAAGTTGATGTCATTTGAATCATAGAGAACGATGAGTTTTTCTAATTTTTGTAGTCCAGCATAAGAAGCAGCCTCTGAGGAAACACCTTCCATCAAGTCCCCATCACCGCAAATCACATAAGTATAGTGATCAAAGATTGGGAAGCTATCACGGTTGTACTTAGCTGCAAGGAAACGCTCTGCTTGCGCAAAACCTGTCGCAGTTGAAATCCCTTGTCCAAGAGGACCTGTTGTTGCATCTACACCTGTTGTATGACCAAATTCTGGGTGACCTGGTGTTTTTGACCCCCATTGACGGAAGTTCTTGATCTCGTCCATTGTGACATCTTCAAATCCTGACAAATGAAGGAGGCCATAAAGAAGCATGGAGCCATGGCCGGCTGATAAGATGAAACGATCACGGTTAATCCAATTCGGTTGGGATGGATTAATGCGGAGCTCCTTGGTAAAGAGGCTGTAAGCCATTGGGGCTGCACCCATAACGATGCCAGGGTGACCTGATTTCGATTTCTCAATGGCATCAATACCAAGGAAACGAATCGCATTGACTGAAAGATTTGACATGTTTTTCTCCTTTTATAAAGTCATGTTTTCATTATACCATAAAGCGTTTTCTATGTCTGTCAGAATATTCTTGTTTCTATATGACGAAATTTTTTTGAGAGGAGCGGAATCAATAAATGTATGAAATAAATTACAATTTTTGAGATCTAAAATCCAAGTAAATTCTTCATTAAAAAAACGCATAAAATCAGTATGTCACTTGAACCGTTGATTCTATGCGTTTTATAATGTGGTCTATCTCAATAATTTTGCTACATTTTGAACTTTTCCCAAAAACTGTAAAAACTATTGTTACGACCGAAGAATACTATTCTTCTGATTTTTTGTTTCTTCCTTGTGCAGCAACTGTCAAACCAAGTCCAGCAAGTCCGAGACCTAGAAGTGCCAAATCACTTTGTCGGTCACCTGTAGCTGGTAGGTTTTCATTGTTTGATGTACTTGTGGTTTGTTCAGACGCTTGAGCTGTTGGAGTAGAAAGACTTGGTTTTTCTACCACATCATTAGCCTCCATACTACCCTTAACAACAATCCGTGCCTCACCATCTACTACTGTTTCAGATAACAGATTTGTTGCTACTACCTTGCCGTCAACCAAGACATCTTTATAAACCAAGACTCTCTTACCTGCCTTACCTTCTTGAAGCACATAAGATTGACCTTTTGCAAGAGTTGCATCATAGCGAACTTCCTCTACAATCGGAAGGACAGATTCTTCTGTACGTTCTTTAGGTGCTGTATCTGGAACTTCTGTAATGATATAAGGCAAACGAATCACGGTTGCAGTCAAAGGTGCAAGAACAACTGCACTATCAGTCAATTCGACACCCACTAAATCAGACAATGCTTCTACACCTGCACGCTCACCATCAACCAGTACTTGACCCTGCAGTAAGTCTTTGTAAATATCTGAAAGAACAAAACTACGTTCCTTACTGTCAGCATTGACAAATACAGCATAGCGATCACCGTTGCTTGCAATGGTTTGATAGGCAATAACCACATCGTTGGTAGCAATACCGTTCTGACCTGGAATTGAAATCAAGCTAACCTTTTGATCGACTTGGTCTTTTGTTCCCAAACGGAAGGCATCTGTAGATTTACGCAAGGCAATCAATCCTTTTGTAAAGGCCTGAGTACGGGTATTCTCTGGATAGAGGGTCTCATCTGTCGCTTTGGTCCAGTCAAACTTGTTGACCGCATCAGATGAATCATAAGAATCATGAATGTAGTATGGGTAATCAAATGGTGTACCATCAGCATTTGTCAACAAATGAGCTTTGTTCGGCACTTGATCTTCTGCTACAGGGTACTGATAATCAGGGTGACGGAACTGTTTGGTCCGTCCATACTCCTGACCAGAATGGATAAACGGTGTCCCTTGAGAAGTCAAAACTAGCAAATTACCCAAACGTTGACGTTGGTGAATTTCAGTGTCATTTTCAGCGATTGATGGGTCCTTCTTGATGGACTGAGCAATGATATCAAAGAGGGTCAAGTTATCATGCGCAGCAATATATTGGATCACATCACCTGGATCATCAGCCAAGAAGTTGCCTGGTTGTGCCTTGATGTTATTAAAGACAGATTCTACACTCTTAGCACCGCCTGTGATAAAGGCTGGCTGACCTTCGTTTGGATAACCAGATTTAAGTGTATTGCGAATTTCATCTGAGAATACCGCAACAGTATCTGTTGAACTCATCCAGTCTTGGTCTGCTGGCTGAACAGGCTGATTGGCATCACCTGTAAAGGTTCTCCAACCTTCACCAAGCATAATGATGTTTGGATTGAGTTTTTGAGCTTCAGTAAAGGCCAGCTCAATTGCTTCGGCATCATGGTCCCCCATCATATCAAAGCGGAAACCATCTACCTTAAACTCGTCCACAAGATACTTGATAGAATCAACGAGGACACGACGGCTCATGTAGTGAGTGGTTCCGAGACGACCCCCACCAAAGCTAGATTTAGCCGTACCATCTGCCTCCATGAAGTGATAATAGTTTGGCTCTAAATCTTCAAATAAGAAAGTCTTAGAAGTGTGGTTATACACCACATCCAAAATCACACCCATGCCTTGTTTGTGAATTTCATTGACCAGGTTTTTGAACTCTTCGATGCGTTTCATTGGATCTGTCGGATCTGTAGAATACATACCTGTAAAGGCAAAGTAGCTCTGTGGATCATAACCCCAGTTGTAGTTACTGTTGCTTGACGCGTACTCATCCATCCTCTTTCCATTTTTCAATTCATTGACAAAATAGTAGCTCATAACAGGCAATAATTGAATATGAGTCACACCCAATTCCTTGAGGTAGCTGAGACGCTCTGCAAAGGCTGCAAAGGTACCAAACTGAGCAGTCAATTCATCCGAAATTGCAGGATCTGATGTGAAGTCACGAACATGTGCTTCATATATAATCGCATCTTCACGCTGATTGAAATTAGGAATAGTAGCATAATCCAAATCGCTTGGACCAACTTCTGAAGGATCCACAATCGCCGCTTTGGCAATACGATAAGATGGATCTGTATCTGCTAAATCACTATTCCACTCCGCTAAAGACTTAGCATATGGATCTAAAACAAGAACAGATTGATCCCCACGAGTAATTTCATAATGGTAATAGTAACCACGATAATCTGTGATACCAAGATCTGATTGACTGTTCAATTCAAGATCCCATTGTCCTTTATCGCCCTTGGTCATGGCTAATTTACCGACCACTTTAGACTGATCATCCTTATCATAAAGAACAACTGCTACACTGTCTGCACTTGGAGACCAGAGAGTCATATCAACGACACTACCAGCCTGACTTACACGCGCACCAAGTTCTCCATCATAAGCATAGAGCTCATCCTTCAATTGCCAGCTCATAGTTGTTGTGAAGCTATCATTGCCATATTTGAGGGTGTAGCCAGCATTTTCTTGGTTGAAATCCCCGAGGACTCGCACCTTGTTGCTGGTGGCATCCAAGACAAGGTCCGTCACAGTCACCGTCTGACCATTTTTATCTGTGACAGATAATTTCTCTAAAATACTTTCCTTATCAGCGCCTTCAAGCGTTGTAAATGCTGCTTCTAGAGCTGTTAGGCTAACATGGGAAACGCCTGTTACACGGACGTTGTTCACAAAATAAGGATTTGTGTAGATTGTTGGATCATCATCTTTAAGGAAGATTTGTGTCTGATTTTTCAAATCTGTAAAGCTGTAATCTTTCTGCTGAATCTTTACATCATTTCCTGACTTGCTTTCATCCAATAGCAGGAAGCCAATTGAACTTGGTAAATCTGTCAATTTGACATCGATATAGGCACCATATTTACCTTGGTTTTCAAAATCAATACCATCTGGCCAATCACCCAAGGTAACATCAGTCACATCACCCCAGATCCAGAGACATTTTTGGTCATAATCGCCATCTGTGCGGAAATAATTAATCCGAATATATCCTTCTTTAAGTGGTTGATAGAGGCTGAGTTGATAATTCTCATCAAACCAAGCTTCATTCATCTTGGTGCTAATTCGCTCAATAACTTTATCGCCGGTTATATTTTCCCCAGATGTATTATTAATCAGAAGACTGATTTTGCTGGCTGTTTCATCTTTCATCTTGATATCAAGATAATAGCCATAATCATCCTGCTTAGCAGTACTGAAATTAGTCGCTCCTGTTGGCCATGCACCAACTTCTGATGATGGTTTTTCGACATCATCCCATGTCCATAAACCTAAGCTAGATAAATTATCAGATGGTAGAGTTTTAAAGTGAACACGGAAGTAGCCTGCTTCAATTGGTTCTTCAGTTGCTCCTTGCACACTTGCATTGACGATGTCACCTGCTTCTGTCTGAAGGAGCATGGTACCACCTTGACCGATAGTTGGAAGTTCGACTTGAACGACCCATTTACCATCTTTCTCGATAGCTTGATAAGATTTTCCTGTGTATGCATCTGTTACAACCACATCTTTCCCAGATACTTCAATCGCCATTTCCTTGCTCTCGGTATTGGTTGAGAAGACAAGATAGGCAGCTTGATCTTGGTAACTGCGTTTGCTGATAAGCCAACCTTGGCTATCATTTCCAGCAAGTGTTGTTGTATCACCACGTGAGAGCAATGTTGAATTTCCATTACGGAAAGCCAACAATTTTTGGTAATGGTCCTCTATGTCACTTGTCTCTACCTTACTCCAATCGAAATCGTACCGGTTGTCATAAACAGGCCAGTTGTTTTGTCCAGATTGGCCTAATTCTTCACCGTAGTAGATGACAGGCTGACCTTTAGCAGTAATCAAGAGACTAGCAGCCAATTTCAGTTTATCCAGATTTCCTTCTTTTTCTGCACCACCGAGACTGTAAAGGAAACCATCTTCGTCATGACTGCCCAAGAATTGACCCAGAGAAGCTGCGCTAGTCAGAACCTTGCTACGCTCTTCTAGCTCTTTTCCAGCTGCTTTCAGTTGACCATTGACCAAATACTTGGCGATATCCTTGAAGCCAAAGTCCAACAAGCTGTCCATAGTACCGATTCCCAAGTCACCCTTGGTATCTTTATAGTTAGCTCCCCAAGTTTCTCCAATCAAGTGGAAGTCAGGATCTCTATCCACCAATTCATTTTTGAAATGTTGCCATGTGGTATCATCAACGTGTTTGACTGTATCGACACGGAAACCATAGATTGAATTACCTTTAGCAGTTGTTGAGCGTTTCAACCAAGATGCCTGCCAATCAACCAACTGCTTGCGTACTGTAGCTTCTTCTGTCTTGAAGTCTGGTAATCCAGATAATGAGCCTAATTGGTCATCTCCCTGCTTATCTTCTTCCTTGGTCCGTACCATACCTTCAAAGGTTTCTTCTGCGCCATAGCCAGCATGATTCAGCACCACGTCAACAATGATATTGATTCCTTTTTCGGCTGCGGCATCAATCAATTCGTGGAAATCGGCTAAACTTCCCAAATGTGGATTTAGTTCTTCAAAATTTAATGCCCAGTAGCCATGATAGGCGTAGTATTCTCCATCTGTTGCGCTACCTACATTTTGATGAATATTTTCCACAATTGGTGTCAACCAGATAGAATCCACACCCAATTCTTTCAAGTAGTCCAGCTTCGCTGTCACTCCTTTGAAATCTCCGCCTCGGTAGAGACCACGAGGGTTAGTTACGTCTCCAACAACCACCTGATCATTGCTAACGTCACCATTGTAGAAACGGTCGGTCATCATAAAGTAGATGACTTGCTCGTCCCAGTCTTTTTCACCTTCTGCCTTAATGCGCTCCGTAATGGTCACATCCAATTTTGTTTCGTAGTAGCCATTGTCTTTATCATATACCTTTACAGGTAGACTGTATGTCCCTGGAGCTGTGTCAGAAGTTGCCTTAATCGTTACACGATTAAGCTCTGTTGAAATTGGTACGATACCACCACCCAGTGTAGTAGTGTCGACTTCCATTTTGATAATTTCAGCACTTTCAGGATTGGTTATAGTTACAGAAACAAGACCACTTTCGTTGTAGTTGAAAGGATCGTTTATACTTGCTTCAATGGTTACATTTTTTGTTCCCGGAGTAGCTTTGCTTGTATCTAATTCTACTTTTTCTTCGATAAAGTATGGATTGGTATAGACTTTGTCATCACCATTCCGAAGGAAAATTTGGCTATGCCGTTTACGATCTGCAAAAGCAAAATCAATCGATTTATTGCCAGCAAGATCTGGATTATTCTGATTGACTAGTAGAAATTTAAGCTCAGAATCTAAACCATTTGAAAGAGGAATGTCAACATAAGCACCGTATTTCCCAACTTTAAAATCAAGGGCACCTACTGGCCAGCCGCTACTTACTTCAGTCGTATCTCCCCAAGTCCATACGCCCCAACCATCATAATTGTTGTCTTCACGTGTGTAATTGATGCGGAGAACATTTTCATCCTTGAGTGGCTCATAGCTAGAAACAGTATAATCGCTAGCAACCCAAGCCTCATTTTATTCCGGAACAAGAAGCTCCACTTTTTGGTCCGATTCTGTTATTTTTTCCCCATCTTTAAGGACCACATAACCGATTGTGCCTGGTGTCTCAGATTTTTTAATATCAACATAATGGCCGTAGTCATCCACTTGGCTACTTGAGAAATTCACTGTATCAGTTGGCCATTTATTTCCATCAGATGGTGTTTCAACTCCTCCCCAAGTCCACAAACCTTGACTTTCTGGTGCTGTTTCGTCTACATTTTCAAAGTGCAGACGAATACTACCTTCTTCAATTGGCGCTTCTGCTGGGGTGGACAATGTAGCTGTTTCTGCTACAGTTGCAACATTTTCTACTGATGCTGTATTTACTTGTGCATCGAAAGCTTCGCTTGCTTCAGCAACTAGCGTTGATGCCTCTGTAGCAGTTGTGTCAGAAGTTGCAACATTTTCTACTGATGCTGTATTTACTTGTGCATCGAAAACTTCGCCTGCTTCAGCAACTAGCGTTGATGCCTCTGTAGCAGTTGTGTCAGAAGTTACAACCTCTTCAACCAACTCACTGCCAGCGACTGATGCAGTAGCATCAACATCTGACGTTTGATCTGTATTAATTGGAGCTGTTATTTCCGTAGAGGGAGTTGCTACTTCCTCTGCTTGAACTAATTGGCCAGTTCCGGATATCAAAAAAGCTGTTGCAATACCGACTGATGCAACACCCACCGTGAACTTACGTATCCCAAAAATAACCTTTTTTTCAAACATGGGTGATTTCTTTGCTACACGCAAACGTTTTTTATTCATTCCATTCTCCTTTGGTATGTCTAATATAATAATAGTATATAAGAAACAGCCGTTACTTTGCAAACGTTTTCTTAATTGTTAGCGGTAACAGTTTTGCTTAAAAAATAAGGGAATTGTGCCACTGGAACTTATTGTTAGATAGTTTCTAACTGTACTTTGGACAATTCCCTATTTATGAAGACTTTAATTGTTAAGACCGAGTGCTCTCTCTCTCGACTAAACTCGCTTGACAATACCGTTTGTATTCTTTCAATTCCCGTCCTTCAACCAAGCGCATCAACTGGCTAACACTAATTCTTCCCATTTGACGAAAGGGTTGTTTCATCGTTGTCAACTGTGGATTAGAAACTCGATCAATAAATATTCCATCAAACCCAATAATCCCGTAATCTTCAGGTACATTCCTTGACATATTCATTAATCCTCGAGCAATTCCCAAAGCTATTCGGTCTGAGGCACAGATAAAGCATGTATTCGGCATTAACTTATTAAATTGTGTAATGAACTTTTCTGCTATCCTTGACCGATTTTCTAATCGGTAAACCCTTGGTTTTTGACCTAACTCATCCATAGCCTCTAAATATCCAGCTTCTCTAGCTTGAGCAAAAGTATCTGGTAAATCGATTCCCACAAATACAACTTGATGATATCCTTTTCTTGTTGCAAATCTACTGGCTTGATAGGTTGCCTCTTTATTCTGTGTGTCAACAAAAGGTATCCCTGCTCGATTCTCTCCAAAAAGTACTACTGGTTTATTCAAACTTTTCAGCCAACTATAGTCTGAAGTACGTGCTCCAGTAACGATATAACCATCACATTGGTCTGTTACTTGGTGCTTTTCGGTCACAATCTGCATCGTGTAATTTTTTTCAGTCAATCCAAGAGCAATCCCTGCGATCAATTCGGCATAGTAAGGCTCTACAATCTCCATCTCCTCTAGAATGATAACTTGAACTGTCAATGTCCGTTGTTGAGCAAGGGCTTTTGCTACAACATTTGGTTGATAGTCTAACTCTTTCATCGCTAATTGGACCAGTTGTTTTAACTCTTCTGTGACAAGTTCCGGATGATTCAGAACCCTAGAAACAGTCATCTTTGAAACATTGGCCCTTTTCGCCACATCCGCCAACGTCGTCATATTTCTCCCCTTTAGATTTCAAAGCCATAAAGTGCAAACGCTTTCTTAGTGTTATTATATACTATTGACCACTAAAAAGTAAAGCCCTTTCAATATATATTTATTAAAAATAAGTAAGATTTGTACACAAAAACTACCCCCTTGGATTTAACCATATTCGGTCGCACCCATGGAGGTAGTTTTATCTTGTGTCATTAGTTTTATACTGTGTGATGATACGAGAATATCGTACTCTGAAAAGGAGACTTTTTGTTTAACCTCATTACTAGTTTATCCTAACGTTTCGTACCGATTGTTGGTAGAATTTTGAATTCGAGACAAGAATTGTTGAATTCGGGTTTCTTTTGGTTGATTTAATATATCTTCTGGCGAACCCTCTATAACTATTTGACCGCCTTCCATAAAAACCACTCTATCCGCGACTTCACGTGCAAAACCAATCTCATGAGTCACAATGATCATTGTCATACCCTCTTTAGCCAATTGGACCATCACTTCTAATACTTCACCAGTTAGTTCTGGATCCAATGCAGAGGTAGGTTCATCAAAATAGATTACTTTTGGACTCGTGGCAATTGCTCTAGCAATACCAACTCTTTGTTGTTGACCACCTGATAATTGACTTGGATAAAAGTCATATTTATCAGATAGCCCGACCTTGTCTAGAGCTGCCATACCAATTTGTTCAGCATCTTTCTTAACCATTTTTCTAGCTATGATCAGACCTTCTGTAACATTTTGTAGAGCAGTCTTATTAACAAATAAGTTATAGTTTTGAAAGACATAAGATGTTCTCTTTCGGATGGACGCAATCTCTTTTTGACTAATGTTAGTCAGATCATAATTTTCGTCATCAAAGAATAAGCGCCCCATATCAACCGACTCTAGAAAATTCAAAGAACGAAGAAGAGTTGTTTTGCCAGATCCAGATGGTCCTAAAATGACAACAACTTCCCCTGAACTGACCTGTAAATCAACACCTTTTAAAATCTGTTGCCCGTTAAAAGCTATTTCAATTCCACTTGCTTGAATCATTTAGACCTCCTAATAGACTGCTAACTTCTTTTCACCATAAGTTTGTAGTTTTGTCAAAATGGTTGAAAAAAGTAAATAGATAAGACCAACCTCACAATAGAGAGCAAATGGCTCATATGTTCTAGCAGCAATTTGTTGGGTTGTCATAAACATTTCCAAGACAGTAATATTTGCTGCTAGGGAAGTATCTTTTACTAGACTGATTAATGTGTTGGATAAAGGTGGAAAAGCCACACGAATTGCTTGAGGAAGAATGATTCTACGCATTATTTGAGAAAAACTCATCCCAACAGTATATCCAGCTTCCATTTGTCCTTTGGGTACTGACTCTATTGATGCACGAATGGTTTCCGCAGCATAAGCACCTGTGTTTACTGAAAAAACTAAAACTGCTGAAGGAAAGGCATCTAATACAACACCTAAACTTGGTAACCCGTAAAAAATTACATAAAGTTGAACCAAAAGTGGTGTCCCTCGTACAATCCAAATATAGAATCGGGCTAATTGTTTGAGGATAGAAATGTTAGCAATTTGTACCATAGCTGTTCCAATGGCAATGATAAGCCCGAAGACAAAAGAAAGTATAGTTAGGGGAATTGTCACAAGCAGACCTGGTAGAAGTATTTGTAAAAATGAGTCAATCAACAATTGCAACAATCTAGATGTCATGGTGTCTCCTATTTACTTAGCTTGTGATACATCTTCTCCGAAGTATCTATTTGAAATTTCTGTCAATTTCCCTTCACTAGAAAGTTCGGCCAAAGCAGCATCAATCGCTTCCACCAATTCGTCTTCCCCCTTAACAACTGGAAAGGCTGTCTCAGAAACATCTTGTGACAAAGTTGCAACTTGAATAGGAGCATCTGGATGTTGTTTGATATAGTCTAAGAAAACTAGGTTATCATTCAAGGTTGCGTCTACACGACCAGCTGTCAAGAGTTCAATAGCTTGTGCAAAACCATCTACACCCACAACTTCTGCCCCATTTTCACGTGCTAAATCAGCCCAGTTACTAGTTAGGCTATTTGCCGACTTCTTACCGGACAAATCCGAAAAATCTTTAATTTCACTATTCCCCTGCTTGGTAATCAACGCTCCATAAATATAGGTATATGGGTTTGAAAAAATATATTTTTCTTTTCGCTCATCTGTTATTCCAACTTGGTTAGCGATAGTATCAAAACGAGCTGCGTCTAAACCCGCAATCATTGAATCCCATTCTGTTTCAACAAATTCTACCTTTACTCCTAGTTTTTCAGCAACAGCTTCTGCTACCTCAACATCGTAACCAACTAATTCTCCACTTTCATCATGGTAAGAATACGGAGCATAGGCACCTTCTGTACCGATTTGAATAACACCTTCTTTTTGTATTTGTTCCAAAAGTGTCTGATTTGAATCACCTTTTGAACTAATAGAATCTGATTCCCCACAGGCAGCTAAGATAAATGCTGATAGTACTAAAGTTGTGAAAATTGTCATTTTTTTCATATTTGTTAATCTCCTATTTCTTTGCTTGTTCAAATGCTTGTTCTAAATCATTTTGTAAATCTTGAACCGACTCAATTCCAACAGCTAAACGTAGTAAATTCTCTTTTATCCCAATTGCCTCTTGTAATTCTCTATCATAGGATTCATGAGTCATAGAGGCAGGTAGGCAAATCAAGGACTCAACCCCACCTAGGCTAACTGCAAAACCAAAAATTTTCAACGATTTTATAAAAGCCCTTAAGTCATATTTATTTTGATCCACCAAAATGGAAAGGACTCCTCCATGACCTTTTGATTGCTTCAGTTGAAGGGAATACCCGGGATTACTCTTTAATCCTGTATAAAAAACTGTTACTCCCTCTTTCGATTCTAAATATTTGGCTATAGCATGGGCATTCTCCTCGTGACGTTCCATTCGAAGAGCCAAAGTCTTAATTCCTCGTGATAAGAGAAAACTATCAAACGGGCTAAGAATTGCACCTAATAATTTATGCACTAACTTAATACGCGGATAAAGATCTTCTCTGTTTGTTACCACTAATCCTGCCAAAATATCAGAATGTCCTGCATAATATTTAGTCGCAGAATAAACAACTATATCAGCACCAAAATCAAGTGGTTTTTGGAGATAAGAAGTCATAAAGGTATTATCCACAATAACTAGCAATCCCGCTGCTTTAGCTGCTCTAATTACATTTTTCAAATCCGTTACTCCTAAGAGAGGATTTGTTGGAGTTTCAATAAAAACGGCCTTTATAGTGTCATCTAATTTTGAGAAATCATAATCATTAAAGTCAGCTACTAGCTCATAGTACAAGTTCCGAGAGGCAAATAATTCTGTAATAAATTGCCACGTCCCTCCATATACATTATCAGAAACTAAAATTTTATCACCACTATTCAACAGCTCAAATGCAATGGCGGTCGCAGCCATGCCTGTAGAAGTTGCAAAAACGTACTTGGCTTCTTCCAAGTCAGCTATTTGCTTCTCCAAAGCAGAACGAGTTGGGTTGGCACTTCGACTATAAACGAATTCACCAAATTCATTTATATTTTCCTGTAAGAACGTTGAGGAAAGGTAAATCGGATAAGTTACAGCTCCTTTACTACTATCATCAACTTGTCCATGTATTGCTCTCGTACTAAATTCCATACCTCATCTCCTTTTGTAGTATTTATACCCTAATTATTTATTTGACAATGATTTCTCACTTTCCCTCAATCATTATTCACGCATTTCCTAATTTATAAAAAAATAAGTACAATAAAACTGTCATGAAACATATGTTACCATGAAGCCAAACATCCGCCTAATATATTTTTTTTATCACAATGATTAACTTTTTTAATGTAAATCAATTTGATCTACTTGTCTCTTAAAATACCTATTTTCTCCTAAAAATTAATCAATGGCAAAAAAAGTAAAGTTAAAGTAAAAAATTTCAAATGTTCTACTTTAACTTTACTTTTTTATTTTGATATAACGAACATGCGTAAACTTTATTACACTAATTTAATAGATCGGA
>ERZ650307.118-NODE-118-length-37988-cov-17.416761_pt1 | contig 37988 bp, 34 predicted proteins | sample MGYA00376243_ERZ650307 | MGnify/ENA primary metagenome ERZ650307 (study PRJEB26733, sample SAMN07839242) | wastewater metagenome | biome: urban; feature: artificial channel; material: waste water | place: USA: North Carolina | collected 2016-03-31 ... | reverse complement strand
TAGCAGGGCTTCAATACAAAGTTGAGCAAAACCAAAAGTTGTTTGTAAACCGTTTGAAAGGAGAAAAAGGAGACAAAGTATCTTTTGATAAAGTTCTTCTTACTGTAAACGGAACAGTAACCGTAGGTGCCCCGGCTGTAAGTGGAATCGCTGTAGAAGCGGAAATTCTTGACCATGTTCAAGCTGATAAAGTAATCGTTTTCAAAAAGAAAAGAAGAAAAGGATATGCTAAGAAAAACGGACATAGACAACAATTAACACAAATCCAGATTGTTTCTATCGCAGGTGCTGAAGCTCCAAAAGCTAAAAAAGCTGCTAAGACAGAAACAACTGAAGAAGGTGCAGAGCCAGCTAAAAAACCAGCTGCTAAAAAAACTGCTAAAAAAGAAACAGAAGAATAGTATTAATTTACGATAAAAATTTTTAAACAAAATGGCACACAAGAAAGGAGTTGGTAGTTCCAAAAACGGTAGAGAATCTCACTCTAAAAGATTAGGTGTAAAGATTTTCGGTGGTCAAGAAGCTATTGCTGGTAATATTATCGTAAGACAAAGAGGTACACAACACCACCCAGGTGATAACGTGGGTATTGGTAAAGACCATACTTTGTTTGCATTAGTTGACGGTAAAGTAGTTTTCAGAAAGAAAGCAAATAACAGATCTTTCGTATCTGTAGAACCAAACGCATAATTTAAGCGTTATATAGAAATTGAACCTCGGCTTTTGCTGAGGTTTTTTGTTTATAGAAAGTTTACTTCGGTTTTTTTATTTAATTTTGAGAAAATTTGAAAAATGAAAGAAAAAGTTTCCTCAATTATTATGGCAAGTATCCTCCTTGCTTCTTGTTCTTCTCAAAATATGAAAAGTACTTATCAATATCCAGAAACCAAAAAAACTGTTCACACAGACGAATATTTCGGCACTAAAGTAGAAGACCCATATCGCTGGTTAGAAGACGACAGAGCCGAAGACACCAAAGATTGGGTACAGCGCGAAGTAGGTTTTACTAAAAATTATCTTGCCCAAATTCCTTTTCGTGAAGAAATACGTTCTCAGTTAAAAGACATCTGGAACTACGAGAAAATTTCAGCTCCTTTCGAAGAAGGTGATTACACCTATTTCTACAAAAATGATGGATTGCAAGCACAATCTGTTTTGTACAGAAAAGACAAAGCAGGAAACACCGAAGTTTTTTTAGACCCTAATCAATTTTCTGACAAAGGAACTACTTCATTATCAGGATTATCATTCAACAAAAAGGGAAATTTAGTTGCTTATTCTATTTCTGAAGGAGGTAGCGATTGGAACAAAATCATCATAATGGATGCGGTTTCCAAAAAAATATTTGACGAGCCCATTGTTTGCAAATTCAGTGGTGTTTCTTGGTACAAAGACGAAGGTTTTTATTACTCAAAATACGATCAACCGAAGGAAGGCAGCATCTTATCTGGAATGACGGATACGCACAAAGTGTATTTCCACAAATTAGGAACTAAGCAATCTGAAGACCAACTGATTATAGGCGGAGAAAACTTCAAAAGAAGATATATGACCGCAGGAATTTCGGATGACGAAAGATTTTTAATTTTAGACGCAGCAGTAAACACCAGCGGAAACGAACTCTACATCAAAGATTTAACTAAAAATTCTGAATTTATTCCTATTCAAAAAGGATACGATTACAACACCAATGTAATTGACACCAAAGGAGACGAAATTTATGTTTTTACAGACAAAAACGCTCCGAATATGAAATTACAGAAATTCAATATTAATAATCCTAGTGTATGGACAGATGTAATTCCAGAAACAGATAATGTACTGAACGTTTCTACAGGTGGTGGTTATATCTTTGCCAAATATATGAAAGACGCTGTTTCTTTTGTAAAACAATACGACTATAACGGAAAGTTGATTAGAGAAATCGCCCTTCCCGGAAAAGGAACTGCCGGCGGTTTTGGAGGCAAAGAAAAAGACAAAGAACTTTATTATACTTTTACCAACTACATTACACCTGGAACCACCTATAAACTCAATGTAGAAAACGGAAAATCAGACATTTATCTAAAACCAAAAGTAAAATTTAACCCAGAAAATTATGTTTCCGAACAAGTTTTCTTTACTTCTAAAGACGGTACTAAAGTTCCGATGATGATTTCTTACAAAAAAGGAATACAACTTAATGGTAAAAATCCTACAATTTTATACGGTTATGGAGGTTTCAACATTTCAGTTACTCCAAGCTTCTCTGTAGTAAATGCCATTTGGATGGAAAACGGCGGAATCTATGCCGTACCTAATCTAAGAGGTGGTGGAGAATATGGTAAAAAATGGCACGATGCGGGTACAAAACAACAAAAGAAAAATGTTTTTGAAGATTTCATAGCTGCTGGAGAATATTTACAGAAAAATGGTTACACTTCTCCAAAATTTATGGCTCTTTCTGGGCGTTCTAATGGCGGATTATTGGTTGGTGCTACCATGACAATTCGTCCTGATTTAGCCAAAGTAGCGTTTCCTGGTGTAGGCGTTTTGGATATGTTGAGATACAATAAATTTACTGCTGGCGCAGGTTGGGCTTATGATTACGGAACTGCGGAAGACAGCAAAGAAATGTTCGAATATTTAAAATCATATTCGCCAGTTCATAATGTAAAAAAAGGAGTTTGCTACCCTTCTACAATGGTGATTACGAGTGACCACGACGATAGAGTAGTTCCTGCACATTCTTTTAAATTCGGGGCAGAATTACAAGAAAAACAATCTTGTAACCAACCTGTTTTAATAAGAATTGAAACCAATGCAGGGCACGGCGCAGGAAGGAGTACAGACCAAGTAATTGGCGAAAACACAGATATTCTGAGCTTTGCTCTTTACGAAATGGGTATTAAAGAACTGAAAAAATAAACACTCAAAACCGCAGAAATTTCTGCGGTTTTATTTTTTAAATCTATCATTCATTTTCTTTTTGAAGTTAGCCTTGCCCTCCTCAACTTTCTTTTTAATTTCTTTAACTTTCTCTACCGTTTTTTTAATTTTTTCTTCTTTTTGTTCTATTTTTTTTGAAATAAGAGTTTTCTTTAGACCTTCTTCAATTCCTCGCCAAAAAAGATTGAAAAAAGATTTGGTTGGGTCTCTTTTTACATTTACCTCTACATTATCGGGAAATTTGTTAGAATTGGTTTTCACTACAAGGTTAATAACAGCACTTAAAAATTTCTTTTTCTCTTTGGTATTTTTGTCTAAAATATTGACTTTCAAATTTTGATGTTTAAGATTCATTTGTCCAAAAATCTGAGCATTATTTCCATTAAAATCAAAATTCAAACGATTAATGTAGCCTTCCACCGAAACATTAAGGTAAGGTTTCAAAAATAGATTAACTTGAGAAGCAGGAAGGTTAGAAATATTACCAGAAATTTTGAAAGAATCATCAATCTTTGATGTATCAAAACTCCAATTCACATTCATAGGAGATGTTCTCATCAATTGACAATTTATAGCAATAGGAACCAACGTATTTTTATAGCCTTTATTAGAATTTAGATTGCGTGCATTCAAATTAAAGTCGGAAAAAATCAATTTTCCAGCAGGATTATCATTAATATTGTCTTCTTCGTATTGAAGATAAGAGTTAGTAACATTCAGATTTTTAACCAATAAAGGAAATTTTATACTTCGAAGCAACTCAGAATACATTTTTTTCCTGCTCAAATCATCTTTAGGAAATTTACTCCTAAAAATAATCGCTTCAACTCCATTAAAATCAATTGTATTGATGTTTACATTAGGTTGATTATTTGTGAACTTGAAATCAATACCTGAAATTTTTGTTTCAGCAATTTTTATATGGTACCAATCTTTTTCTGTTTTAATTCTTTTGCTAAACTTTTGTCTGGAAAGCAAAGGCAACATCGAAAAATCATTAAATTGCCAACCTTCCTTGTTGGCAAATAACTCATTCATTTTCAATTGATAGAATTCATTTACTTTAAATAAAATATCTCCTGTTTTGATTCTATAATCTTTATAAGAAAAAGGAATTTTGCCTTTTGTAGTTTCTCCATTTACCAAAAAATCATTTATTGAAGCATTGATATTTTTTACAGACAATTTTTGTTTTCCATCAAAATCTTTTAAATCAAACTGAGCATTTTGGAAGATTACATTTTTTAAATCCAATTCGTAAGGAAGATTATTTTCACTTCTCTTTTTCTTCATTTTACTTTCAAAAAGTGTAAGTTTTGGTTGAGAAAAAAGAATTTCATTAAAGCTTATTCTATTGTTTTTCAATTCAGTTTTATTAAAACTCAATTCTGAAGCTTCAAAATGAACAAGATTTTTGTTTGGAAATTTTTGTTGAAAATCTTTTAATTTCACCTGAGGCAAAATCTCAAAATCTTTTACAGAAAGTTTTCCGTTTTCAGTATCAATATTTTTAGCAGTAACTTTGTAAACCTCATCCGGAAATAATTCAAAATCATTGCCTTTAAGTGAATAATCATCAAAAACAAAAGGTAGCTTACGCAACTCATCTTCTTCTGTAAAATCAAGATTATCAATACTTAAACTCAATTTTTTAATCTTCAAAAGAGGAAATCCGTTTCGTCTGTTTATCACAAAATTACCGTTACTAATCAACATATTTTTGAAGACGACAGGATTCTTTTTTTTCTCTGTTTTTTGAGTAGAAGGTTTTGCTAAAGTAATTTTCAAATTGGGTTTACTTAATTGAATTTCGTCTGAATTAACGGTTTTATTCACCAAAGCATCATACATCCCAAGATTGCTGATGTAAATAGTATCAATGCTTCCTTCTAAACCAATAATTTCCTGATTTTCAGGGATTTTATTTGAAATTTTAATGTTTGAAGCAGTAATATCGCCTTGTAAAAATCTGATTTTTAAATCTTTGTAAGTAATATTGTAGGGCGTTTTCTCTTGAATATATTGAGGCAAATTATTCTTCAACCAATATCTAAATCCCAAAATCACCAACATAAAAATTGTAGTGATACATAATACCGAAATCAATAAAATTTTTAGAAATCTCTTCATACCGTAAATTTAGAGATTGATTACCAGATGGTTTTATATGATTTTGTTTGAATTTTATATTTTAAAATCACGAAATCCCCAACTCAATCACATAACCTTCGTGGCTTCTTACATTAATAAAATCACCATCATTAAAATATAAATACTGTCCTTTAATTCCTTTTAAAACGCCTTCAAATTCTGGTTTAGAGTCTAATGTAAACGAAGAAATTTTTGCAGGCGCTTCATACGGAAAGTCCAATTTCACGATTTCTTCACTTGCCAATGCAAAATTTTTAGAATCTTTCGGGAAGAAATCTTCAATTTTATTACGAAAATCTATTAAATCTACCTCACTTTCTCTATCATCTTGAAGCATTTTTCGCCAATTGGTTTTGTCGGCAAGATGTTTTTTGAGTTCTACTTCTATTACTCCAGCTTCGTAGCGATTTTCGGTTCTTGCAATCGGCAAAGCAAAAGTAGCTCCTTGATCAATCCATCTTGTAGGAACTTGCGTTTCTCTAGTAACGCCCACTTTTACATCGCCAGTATAAGCCAAATAGACAATATGCGGTTGCAATTGAATTTCTTTTTCAACTTCTAAATCACGCTCTTCAATGCCAAGATGCGCGGTGGAAAGTTCTGGTTTTAGTATCGTATCACTTGCATAAGGAGATTCAAAAAAACATTTTTTACAAAATCCCATTCTGTATATTTTTTCATCTTTACCGCAGTTTACACATTGATAACCAATGTGTTTCAGATTCAAATTCTTGCCAAAAAGTTGATTCATAGAAATTAAATCTCCTGAAAGATTGAGGTAATAATTGATTGGATTTCCGAGAACGGAAGACATTTTGAGGATTTGTCCTTTAAATTGCATTGTGAATAAAATTTTACGTAAAAATAGCAAAACATTTTATTACATTTGTCTTTAGTAAGAAAAACATTGTTCAGCGATACAAATGAATTATTTAGTAACAGGCGGTTCGGGATTTATTGGCTCTCACTTAGTTGAAAGATTATTAAAAGAAGGACATTTTGTCATAAACATTGACAATTTTGATGATTTTTATGATTATCAAATTAAAATTAAAAATACATTAGAAAGTGTAGGATTACCTACCGATTTTGATTTTACAGAAAAAGATACTGACATTCTGAAACTTATAGAAAAAACAAATTCAGAAAATTACAAATTATATTATACAGACATTCGAGATAAAGAATCTTTAAACCAGATTTTTAAAAATCATAAAATTGATGTTTTAGTGCATTTAGCTGCTTTGGCTGGCGTACGACCTTCTATTGAAAGACCTCTAGATTACGAAGAAGTAAATATAAAAGGAACGATGAATCTTTGGGAATTGTGTAAAGAATTCGAGGTTAAAAAAAACGTAATCGCATCATCATCAAGCGTTTACGGAAATAATGAAAAAATTCCTTTTTCTGAAACAGATAATGTAGATCGACCAATTTCACCTTATGCTGCTACCAAAAAATGTACAGAAATTTTAGGGCACGTTTATCATCATTTATACGGTCTAGATATGATATTCTTGAGATTTTTTACAGTATTTGGCCCAAGACAAAGACCAGATTTGGCGATTCATAAATTCACCAAATTAATCTCAGAAAACCAAGAAATCCCTTTCTATGGCGACGGTTCTACTGCTAGAGATTATACTTTTATCAATGATATCGTAGATGGAATTATAAAATCTATAGAATTTGTAGAAAAAAACAAAAACGTTTATGAAACCATTAACCTTGGTGAAAATCAAGTAATTACACTCAACGAAATGCTCTCTGGAATCGAAGCAGAATTAGGCAAAACTGCCCTTAAAAAAAACCTGCCAATGCAACCAGGGGATGTACAAAAAACAAATGCCGATATCAACAAAGCCCAAAATCTCATCAATTATCTGCCAAAGACCAACTATCAAAATGGCATAAAAATTTTTGTGGAATGGTTTTTGAGAAACAACAAGTAAATTAGTTGAAAATCAACAATAAAAAAGTATAGAATTTTTTTTAATTTTTTACATTTGCAAAAAATTTAGAATATATGTATTGGACATTAGAATTAGCTTCATATTTGAGCGACGCGCCTTGGCCGATGACTAAAGCAGAATTAATTGACTATGCTATTAGAACAGGAGCACCAATGGAAGTGGTAGAAAACCTTCAAGCTATTGAAGACGAAGGAGAAATTTACGAAAGTATAGAAGAAGTTTGGAGTGATTATCCTACAGACGAGGATTTCCTTTGGAACGAAGACGAATACTAGAAAACTATCGGCAATTAGTAGTCTGCTTTCTGCTCTTTTGCCATTTTAAAATAAAAGCAGAAATAAATTAATGCTGTCAGCACATTGCTGTCAGCCGTAAGCAATATATTATGGGATTTTTAGATACAGTTCTCAAAAGTTTCCTTGGTGATAAAAATGCCAAAGACTTAAAAGAAATTAAAAAAGTTGTTGACAAAATTAAAAAAGTAGAACCTGCTATTGGTCAACTTTCTGATGATGAATTAAGAGGAAAAACTCTAGAATTCAAAAAGAAAATTGCTGCAGCTACCGAAGACATCACCAAAGAAATAAACGAAACCAAAGAGCTTGTAAAAAATACTACCAATGTAGATGAAAAAGAGCAGCTTTTTGGGAAAGTAGAAGAACTTAAAAAAGATTCTTATCAGATAGAAGAAAAAGTTTTGGCAGAAATTCTTCCAGAAGCTTTCGCTGTTGTGAAAGAAACGGCTAGAAGATTAGCACAAAATGGTGGTCTTACTGTAAAATCAACCAGCTTAGACATGGCTTTGGCTGCTACCAAAGATTTTGTAGAAATAAAAGGTGAAAACGCTTTTTGGAAAAACAAATGGGACGCCGCAGGTAAAGAAGTGGTTTGGGATATGGTGCACTACGACACTCAGTTTATTGGTGGTGTAGCGCTTCATAGTGGTAAAATTGCAGAAATGGCAACCGGTGAAGGTAAAACTCTAGTAGGAACTCTACCAATTTACCTAAATGCTTTACCAGGAAGAGGTGTACACGTAGTTACCGTAAACGATTACTTGGCAAAAAGAGACTCCGCTTGGATGGGACCTATTTATCAATTCCACGGATTAACTATTGATTGTATTGATCTTCACCAGCCTAACTCTGATGCCAGAAGAAAAGCATACCAAGCAGATATTATCTACGGTACCAACAACGAATTTGGCTTTGATTATCTGAGAGATAATATGGTGACTTCTCCAGAAGAATTGGTACAAGGTGAATTAAACTTTGCTATTGTAGATGAGGTGGATTCTGTTTTAATAGATGATGCTAGAACTCCGCTTATCATTTCTGGACCAGTTCCGCAAGGTGACAGACACGAATTTGACCTTTTAAAACCATCTGTAGATAGAATTGTTAACGTACAAAAACAAGTGGTTTCTAACATTTTAGCAGAAGCTAAAAAATTAATTGCTGCTGGTAACAAAACAGATGGAGGTTTCAAACTTTTACAAGCTTACAGAGGTTTACCTAAAAATAAACACTTAATTAAATTTCTTTCAGAAGAAGGTATAAAAGTTCTTTTGCAAAAAACAGAAGGAGAATATATGCAAGACAACAGCAGAAGAATGCATATTGTAGATGAAGACCTTTATTTTGTAATCGACGAAAAAAATAATCAGATAGACCTTACCGATAAAGGGGTAGAATATATGTCTCAAGGTAACCAAGACCCTAATTTCTTCGTTTTAGAAGATATCGGAACATTGGTGGCAGAATTAGAGGCTCAAAATCTTACCAAAGAAGAAGAATTTGCGAAAAAAGAAGAGCTTTTTAGAGAATACGCTGTAAAATCTGAAAGAATACACACTTTAAGTCAATTACTAAAAGCCTACACTGTCTTCGAAAAAGACGACGAATATGTAGTAATAGACGGAGAAGTAAAAATTGTAGATGAGCAGACTGGTCGTATTATGGAAGGAAGACGTTATTCAGACGGACTTCACCAAGCGATAGAAGCTAAAGAAAATGTAAAAATTGAAGCGGCTACTCAAACTTTTGCGACTGTTACGCTACAAAATTACTTCAGAATGTACAACAAATTGGCTGGTATGACGGGTACTGCCGAAACAGAAGCTGGAGAATTTTGGCAAATTTATAAATTAGATGTAGTAGTTATCCCTACCAATAGACCTATTGTAAGAGATGACAGACAAGACCTAGTTTACAAGACCAACAGAGAAAAATTCAACGCGGTAATTGAAGAAATTGAAAGACTTACCGCAGCAGGAAGACCAGTACTCGTTGGTACTACTTCGGTAGAAATTTCTCAATTCTTATCAAAAGCCTTACAATTAAGAAAAATTCAGCACAATGTATTGAATGCGAAACTTCACAAAAAAGAAGCAGACATTGTAGCAGAAGCTGGTAGAGCTGGCGTAGTAACTATTGCTACCAATATGGCAGGTAGAGGTACCGATATTAAATTACAAGGAGATGTAAAAGCAAACGGCGGTCTAGCAATTATTGGTACAGAAAGACACGATTCTAGACGTGTTGATAGACAGCTAAGAGGTAGAGCCGGAAGACAAGGTGACCCTGGTAGCTCACAATTCTACGTTTCTCTTGAAGACAATTTGATGAGACTTTTCGGTTCTGAAAGAATTGCCAGAATGATGGACAAAATGGGACACAAAGAAGGAGAAGTAATTCAGCATTCTATGATTACCAAATCTATAGAAAGAGCTCAGAAAAAAGTAGAAGAAAACAACTTCGGTATCAGAAAAAGATTGCTAGAGTACGACGATGTAATGAACAAACAACGTGATGTAATTTACAAACGTAGAAAAAATGCATTGTTTGGAGACCATTTAAGATATGATATTACCAACTCTATCTATGATGTAGCTGCAAGTATCGTTTCTGCCACTAAAGCAGGAAACCAATTCAAAGAATTTGAGTTCGAAATCATCAAATATTTCACGATGGAAGCTCCTGTTACTGAAGCAGAATTCAAATCTAAATCTGTAAAAGAATTAACAGATATTCTCTTCAATAAAGCTGAAGAAGATTATAAAGATAGACTTAATTTATTAAAAGACAACTCATTCCCAATCATAGAAAATGTGTTTAAACAACAAGGGCACATGTTCAAAAACGTACAAGTTCCTTTCTCTGATGGCACCAAAACAATGACTATTGTTACAGACCTAAAAGAAGCTTATGATACCCATTGTGAATCTATGATTAATGATTTTGAGAAAAACATTTGTCTAGGAATTATTGATGAAAACTGGAAACACCACTTAAAAGAGATGGACGATTTAAGAAAATCTTCTCAAGGTGCAGTTTACGAGCAAAAAGATCCTCTAATCATCTATAAACAAGAATCTTTCCACTTATTCAGCGAAATGATGGATAAAGTGAATAAAGAAATTATTTCTTTCTTGTTCAAAGGTGAAATACCTGCGGGATAAAAGATTCTAACTATCACTGAAATAAAAATTAAAACTTCTTCGTTATAGATAAATGAAGAAGTTTTTTTTATTTTTGATGAGTTTTATTTTACTTTCTTGCAACGGACAAGAAACAAAAACTCAACCGATTAAACCTAAAAAAATGGAAAACAAAAATTTAGAATACGCCACCATTGCAGGAGGATGTTTCTGGTGTGTAGAAGCGTGTTTTGATATGATGAAAGGCGTAGAATCTGTAACCTCTGGTTATTCTGGTGGGCACAAAGATAATCCTACCTACGAAGAAGTTTGTACAGGAGAAACTGGGCATGCAGAGGTGGTACAAATTGCATTTGACCCAAAAGTGATTTCATTTTCACAAATTTTAGAAGCATTTTGGTTTCTGCACGATCCTACTACGCTTAACAGACAAGGGAATGATGTAGGAACGCAGTATCGCTCAGCTATTTTTTACCACTCAGAAAAACAAAAAGAAGAAGCCATAATTTCTATGGAAAAATCTGAAAAATCAGGACAATGGAATGGCAAATATGTCACCGAAATTGTACCTTTTGAAAAATTCTGGAGCGCAGAAACCTACCATCAAAATTACTATGACATTAACCCGAACCAACCCTATTGCAGCGCAGTAGTAGGCCCGAAAGTTGCTAAATTTAAAAAACACTTTGGCGAACTTGGTCTTTTGAAATAAAAACCATCAACCTCAGCGAAAGTTGAGGTTATTTTTTTGCATATTTTTCTATCATATATGCAGTAGCTTCTCTTAAGGTTTTTCCATTTTCAGGATGAATGCCGTGATGTGTAAAAAACTCTACTCTCCTATTCGATTTAGCATACCAGACTTTTCCTAGAGCATTTTCTACCGTTAATGTGTCTGGTCTTGTAATTTTCTTTAGCATTTCTTTTTCTTTATTTAATGCTATAATTTCTTTTCCTTCAATTAATTCATCACAAAAAACTTCTTCATAAAACTCACCATTCCAGTACATACATTCTTTTTTTCTCGGTGTAATTTTCACTACATCATCTTTAATTACTACATTTTCAGGAATACTTACAAAATGAATTGGCACAGAATTAACTTCACCTTTTTCATTTACCAATATCGTGTCTGCTTTCTTATCTCTTTCCTTTTCGCCAAATCCCGAAAAAAAATCATTCTTTTTAAACAAAAAGCCAGTTACCAATAAAATCCCAATCAATCCGAAGCTATTGCTATGCTTAGAAATAAATTCTGGCATGGTAAAAACAGGTGAATTGGTAATGTTGATAATCACGCTAGAAAACTTATCAGACAGAGAATTCTTAGAGTCCCCATTAATTTCAATTTTTATCTCAGATTTTTTATCTAGTAATTCTTGTGGGAGATTCTTACAAAATTCTTTGAAATCTTCAAAACCGAGAAACTTACTGAGTTCGTCTAGAATAATAGATTTTATATTATAATCTTCTTCTTTTTCTACAATGGTTTTGTAATATGTTTCAAAAGTTTTGTGAGACAACTGTATTTTATAATCATCCCACAATGTACGCTCTATATACTTTGCTATACCACTGAAGGACTTTTCGGTGGTTTCAGCACTTGCTTTTTCAAAAATTTTTTCAAGCAAAAGCTTTTTCTCGGTTAAAAACTTCTTCATATCATTAAAATTGAGCGAAAAATAAAATTTTTCAGGAAAGCAACCTTACGGATTTTCGTAAAACCCCAAAAAACTTTCCTAAAACTTTCTAAAATCTTTCTAACTCCTCATTGGTTTTTCTTGGTTACTTTGTTTCAGAAATCAGTGATATACAAAACATTACAAAATTACAAAACTGATTCTAAAACCTGATACTATCGAAAGATAAATTTCCAGAAATGGGAAGCTAGATTTTTCTCTTTCGGTTTTTGAAGGTAAAAACTTCCCAAAAATTAAGAAGCGCTTCTTTCTAAAAAACGTGTAAAACTACTTGCAATCTGTTTTGCGAGGAAGAACACCATTGCAAAAATTTTAAAACTTAAAACAATGTTAGAAATCATTCTTATGCTTTTGGGATTAGCATTTCCAAATTCAAATGTAAATACTACAACAAGTGAAGACCCAACTCCTCAAACCGAAATCACCACTCAGTCTGATGATGACGGAGGACCAGGAAGCGCAACAGGAGGAAACAATGGACAGAACCCTCCTAAAAATCCATAATATTTTACAGAGCAGACAAAATTGTCTGCTCTTTTTTTGTAATTTCGTTTGAAAATTACTGCCTTGAAAAACTTACTCTTCTTATTTGTTCTATTGTCTTTATTATATTGCACAGATACAAGTAATAAAACTAAAACTACCCCTTCAAAAAATATTAATTATAACAAAGCTGGTGATTATAGAGATTCTGGAAATTACGACTCTGCATTTATTTATTATAGCTTTGCCAAAAACGATTTTCTTAAGATTAATGATACGCTTGGGATTACAAAAAGTCTCATTAATATGGCAATTATACAAACCGATTATGGCGATTTCTTTGGCGGAATAGAAACTTCATTAGAAGCAGAAAAGTTTCTAAAGAAAAACGACAGTATAACCAATCAACTAAAATCTTCTAATTATAATAATCTAGCTCTTGCTAATGATGAACTTGAAAATTTTGATAATGCACAGAAATACTATAATCTAGCCTTAAACACCACTCAAGATAATGAGTCTAAGTATATCTACTATAATAATATTGGCAATACTTTTTTAGGTTTAAAAAACTACCAAAAAGCTAGAGAAAATTATGCTAAAGCCCTACAAACCAAAGACAGCATTTCCTATGCTAGAACACTAAATAATATTGGGAGAAGCTATTTTCTGGAGAATAAAAACGCTAATGTCTTACCCTATTTTATGAATTCTTTAAAAATTAGAGAATCGAAAAATGATTTATGGGGACTTAATTCTAGTTATGCAACTTTGGCTGATTATTACAAGGAAAAAGACGCCCAAAAATCTCTTTTTTATGCCAACAAAATGTATGAAATTGCTCGTAAAATAAACAATCCTGATGATCAATTAGAAGCCTTACAAAAAATCATCTTTCTAGAAAACCCTATAAAATCTAAAGAACTTTTTAAAAAATATGACTTGCTAAAAGATAGCGTGCAAATAGAAAGAAATAAAGCTAAAAATCAGTTTGCCCTAATACGCTATGAAACCGAAAAAAATAAAATAGAAAACGAAAAACTAAAAACAGAAAAGGCAGAAAAAGAAAACAAAATTCTTCGTCAAAATTTCCTTCTGCTGCTATTAAGCATAGGAATTGTTGCATTTTATTTTTGGTACAAAAGAAGGAAAAAATTGCTTCAACTAGAAAAAGAAAACGAAATAAGAAACACCGAACTTAGATACTCTAAAAAAGTACACGATGTAGTTGCTAATGGTCTTTACCAAACAATGGTAGAAATCCAAAATAAAGAAAAAATAGAAAAAGAAAATCTACTAGACCAATTAGAAAACCTCTACGAAAAATCTAGAGATATCTCCCACGAAAAAACAGAAGAAGAAGTGCTGTTAGAGTATTCGGAAAAATTATCTGCAATGCTTACCTCTTACTCTTGCGAAGAAACCCAAATTTTAATTGCGGGAAATAGCGAAAACATTTGGAAACCTCTTTCTGAGAAAAAGAAAAAAGAACTCTTTTATATTTTACAAGAACTAATGGTTAACATGAAAAAGCATAGTTCTGCAAATCTTGTGGTCTTAAAATTCGAAAAAAATCAAGAAAATATATTCATAAAATATACAGATAATGGCATAGGAATTCAAAATTTTGAAAAAAAATCAGGTTCTGGTATCCATAATATGGAAATCCGTATTGCCACAATAAATGGAGTTATTAATTTTGAAAAAAATCCGAAAGGAGGATTAATTGTAACTATTAATATTTCTATTTAAAATATGTTTAAAAAAGTACTTATTGCCGAGGATTACGAAACCTATAACTTGGGCGTAATCAAAACTTTAGACGAATTACAAATCACTAATTACGAATTTGTAAATTATTGTGATGATGCTTTGGCAAAAATTAAAAGATCTATTGCAGAAAACCAACCTTATGATTTACTAATCACAGACTTATCCTTCGAAGAAGATTATCGCGAGCAAATGATAAAATCTGGAAGACAGCTAATTCTAGAAGCTAGAGAATTACATCCTGACCTTAGAATAATTGTTTTTTCAATAGAGAACAAGCCAAAATCTATAGAAGATCTCTTCAAAAAATACAATGTAAATTCTTTTGTAAGCAAAGGCAGAAATGATGCTAAAGAGCTGAAAAAGGCAATTACGGCGGTTGCAGAAAAAGGCTATTTCTTGCCAGAAGAAATTAAATTCAGTATCAAAAAAAATTCGATTGAATTTTCTGATTATGATGTAACCCTTATTTCTCTGCTTGCCAAAGGATACAGGCAACAAGAAATAGAAGAATATTTCAAAAAAAACGATATAAAACCCTATGGAATAAGTTCTCTAGAAAAAAAATTGAACGACCTAAGAGAGACTTTAAATGCTAAAAATAACATTGAAATGATTGTAAAATGTAAAAATCTAGGCATTATATAAAAGCACACAACACAAATGATGAAAACTACAGAAAACGCCCTTCAAAAAATTCAAAAAATTTTGGAAGCATTGGTCTTTAATGACAGATATTATCTGATTACTTGTATCAAAAATTATCATGATAATTATCTAACAGATAATGAAATTTTCAATTTATCTATCCAATCCAAAAAAAACTTGAGAGAGACCCTAAAAAAAATCTCAGAAAAAATCATTGAAAATGAACTAATTACACAAAATAACTAAATTTTTTCAAAAATAAATTCCAAAATACGGAAATCCATAAGGTGGCTTTTTTTCTATGTTTTACCTTTGGAAAAGTAATTTACTTCATATAGTCTTTTTTACTTAGCAATTGTATTTGTTGCGTAGAGCAGGTTTATTTCGCAAGATACTTTTGCAAAGAGTAAGTTTTCAAAAGGTGAGGAAATTATTTTTCTCACCTTTATTTTTTAGTTTTTATGGGTTTCCGTAATGTTGAAACTTATTTTAATAATACCTTTGACTCGCAAACTAAAACCAATCATTATATCTTCGGTTCTTTTACCATAACGCTAGTAAAGAACACAAAATGGTGAGAATTTAATTTCTCACCATTTCTGTATGTGGTATATCGTCTTCTAGGTATTTTTTGCCCGTATCTGTAAAACCAAAACTAGAATAAAATTTTAATAAATAATCTTGTGCAGAAATTCGGCAAGATTTTGTTTTAAACCTCGTTTCAATGGTTTCTAAAGCAAATTTAATTAAGCTTTTCCCCAATTGTAGATTTCTAAATTCGGGATGCGTGAGCACTCTGCCAATAGAAGTTTCGGGATATTTTATATTTTGAGAAAAAATTCTGCAATAGGCAATAATTTTTCCTTCTTTTTCTGCAAAAAGGTGTAATGCTTTTTCGTCATAACCATCTGCATCTAGATAATAACAAGTCTGTTCTACAATGAAAACTTCTTGTCTTACCATCAAAATTGCGTACAATTCTAGAGTAGATAATTCCTCAAAAGATTTTATTTTCCAAGTAATATCTTTCATTATTGAAATTTAATCTTATTTTTCAACAAATAATTATTCGTTTTTTCTACAAATTTCAAAATTTCTTCACCGCCAATTTTCTTTTCGGCAGATGTGATGTAGATATCGGGCAATTCTTCCCAAGTTTCTAGAAGTTTGGTTTTGTATTCTTCTACATTTCTTTCGGCAGCGCCTGGTTTTAGTTTATCTAATTTGGTAAAAACGATAGAAAAAGGGATTCCATTTTCGCCACACCATTCTAAAAATTCTAAGTCTATTTTTTGCGGTGTATGTCTTATATCAATTAAAATAAAAAGATTGACTAAGTTTTTTCTATTGAGAATATAATTGGTGATGAGTTTTTCAAAATCTTTTCTCAAACTTTTAGAAACTTTGGCATAGCCATAACCTGGTAAATCGGTAAGATACCAGTTTTCATTCACCAAAAAATGATTAATCAATTGAGTTTTACCCGGAGTTTGCGAGGTTTTTGCTAAATCTTTATGATTCATCATCGCGTTAATGAGCGAAGATTTCCCTACATTACTTCTCCCAATAAAGGCATATTCAGGAAATTCTGGTTCTGGGCATTCTTGCCATTTTCCGCTAGATTTTACAAAAATTGCTGTTTTAATTTGCATATCGTTTTGTTATAAAAAAACTCGCAGATTTAACAGAAGAGCCGATTAAGAAAACCTGCCAAATCTGCCAAATCTGCGAGAATATCTAAATTTAATATTTTAAACTTTATCTTTCAACCAATGGTAAAGAATTTCGTTGAATTCTTCTGGTTTTTCCATCATTGCAGCGTGTCCGCATTCGTCTATCCAATATAAATCAGAGTTAGGAATTTGTTTATCCATTTCCTCTGCTACATCTGGTGGCGTAACCCCATCTTGTTTTCCCCAAATAATACAAGTTGGTTGTTTTATTTTAGGTAAATCATTTAGCATATTGTGTTTAATAGCACTTTTTGCCAATAAAACGGTTTTTATGCCCTTCATTCTATCATTTACCACCCCGAAAACTTCGTCTATTAATTCATCGGTTGCTACTTCTGGATTATAAAAAACTTCTTCGGTTTTTTTCTTAATGTAATCTCTGTCTCCTCTTCTTGGGAAGGTTTCTCCGAAACTTCTTTCGTATAAACCAGAACTACCAGTAAGAACAAGTGAATGCACCAATTCTGGGTGTGCTAGTGTAAGAATAAGACCAATATGACCGCCCATAGAATTACCTACCAAAGTCACTTTTTTACCAATTTTATCTTCTATAAATCTGGCAACAAATTTTGCAATATTATTAAGATTAGTATTAAGAATAGGCAAATCATAAACAGGAAGTTGTGGAACATAAACCTTGAACCCTCTGCTAGAAAAATAAGATATTGTTTTTTCAAAATTACTCAATCCTCCCATTAAACCGTGTAGCAGAACCAAAGGATGCCCTTCTCCGCTTTCTAAAAAAGTATATTTTTTCTCTTTTTTTGTACTAAATATCATAAAATGACGTGTATCTCGCAAAAATACAAAATTTAAGATTAATTGAATGTTTATTTAATGCTAATCTTTTCATTTTTTACTCTTGCTTTCTTTTTTTTGAAAATCAATCACTTGTCATTTCTAAAAACCAACTAAGTAATTTACTATCAATTAATTACCAACAACTACCATCAACAGTAAAAAGTTATCAACATTAACTACAAAAGTGGGAAAAAGTGGGAAATTTTAGAAAATAATATATAAATTTGCTCCAAATGATGAATTTCTATGAAACATATGAATGCAAGATTGATGACAAAGGCAGATTAAAGCTTCCTTCGTCATTGGTTAAGTTGCTACAAAGTTCTGGCGATAAGAACTTTGTGGTCAAACGTTCTGTGTTCCAAAATTGCTTAGAAGTTTATCCTATGAAACCGTGGGAAAACCTGATGAAAAAAATAAACGGCCTCAACCGATTTGTAAAGAAAAATGCAGATTTTATTAGAATGTTTACCGCTGGTGTAAAAAATGTAGAGCTAGATTCTTCTGATAGAATCTTAATCCCGAAAGATCTGAAACAGTTTGCCAATCTAAATAAAGAAATTGTAATTTCTGGTGCAGGTGAACTATTCGAAATTTGGGATAAAGACGCTTACGAAAAAGTAATTGCTACCAATGAAGCAGATTTCGGGAAACTAACAGAGGAAGTAATGGGAGAAATTGATTTTGAATTATAATTAAAACAGATTTTAAATGAATTGATTGAAGAAATAACAAATCTAAAATCCAAATATCTAAAATCTAAAATCTAAAATATGTACCACAATCCTGTTTTATTACACGAAAGCATAGATGCTCTCATTACCAATCCAGACGGAATTTACGTAGATGTAACTTTCGGAGGAGGCGGACACTCTAGAGAAATTCTAAAAAGACTTTCAGACAAAGGTAAACTATACAGTTTTGATCAAGATTTAGACGCGCTTAATAATTCTATAGATGATGAAAGATTTACCCTCATCAATCAGAATTTTAGATTTTTAGAAAATTCATTATTAATGTTTGGGATTTCTAGTGTAGATGGTGTTTTAGGAGATTTGGGCGTATCGTCTCATCAGTTTGATGCAGCAGAACGTGGTTTTTCTACCAGAAGTGATGCTCCGCTTGATATGAGAATGAATGTACTACAAGGTTTAGATGCCAAAAAAGTGATTAATGATTATGAAGAAGAACAATTGGCAGACCTTTTTTATTATTATGGCGAACTAAGAGAAGCCAGAAAATTGGCAAGAGAAATTGTACATTACAGAAAAGATAAAAAAATAAATACAACAGAAGATCTTAAAAAAATCTTCAGTTACATTCCTCAGTTTAAACAAAATAAATTCTTTGCACAGGTATTTCAGGCAATAAGAATAGAGGTAAATCAGGAATTGGATGTTTTGAAAGAAATGCTTCAGCAATCATTCAATATTTTGAAAAAAGACGGAAGATTAGTCGTTATTTCTTATCACTCTTTAGAAGACCGTTTAGTCAAAAGATTTTTAAAAAACGGGATGTTTGAAGGTGAACCACAAAGAGACATTTATGGTAATTATGCCAAAGCTTTTGAATTATTAAAAAGCAAAGCCATAATACCAACAGTAGAAGAAATAGAACAAAACTCTAGAGCTAGAAGCGCTAAAATGAGAGTGGGAATAAAATTATAGTTTTTAGTTGATGGTTTTTGGTATTTAGAATGAATACTATAAACTAAAATAATTAAAATGGCAAAAAGAGCAACATATAACAAACCTAAAAAGAAACTTACTTTTCTAGACATTGTAAAAGGAAATTTCTTGAATCGTGATGAAGTAAAAGTTCATTACAAATATTTCTTGCTGATTTTTGCTTTGATGATGATTATGATTTACAGCAACCATTTGGTAAGTAAAAAAATAGAAAGAGTAAACCAATTAAAAGAACAAGCAGAAGAGTTTAAATCTAGAAACGCCTATGCACAAAGCAGGCTCATTAAAGTAAAAATGGAGTCTGAACTGAGCAAAGAAATGGAAGGAGATTCCTTAGTATCACTAGAAAATCATCCACATAAACTTTTAATAAAATTAGATAGTATAAAAAATGGCGACGAAAATTAATGAATACGACGACAAACGCTCCAAAGCGCTAAAATGGGGTTACCTTTTTGCAGGGGTAGCTTTCATCGTATTTATAGTTTTCTTAGGAAGAATATTCTTTCTACAGCATACCAATGTAGATAATATTGAGAAAAATTTCATCAGCAATAATTATAGAGAAGCCAAACTAAAAGCAGCCAGAGGTAATCTTTTTGCGGCAGACGGCTCTATTTTGGCAACTACCGTTATGAGATATGACGTATATGTAGATTTTAAAACCATCAAAGACACTACGTACACCAATCATATTGGCAAACTTACCGATTCTCTTAGCAAAATGTTTGGCAAACCTAGAGCTCACTACAGAAAAATATTTGATGAACAAAGAAAAAAAGAAAATCAATACTTCTCTTTGGTAAAAGGTCTAGACTTCGACCAATATGACAGAATTAAAAAATTCCCAATATTTAGTAAAGAAGATAAAAAAACAGGAAAATTTAAGAAAAATAGATGTCTTATCATCGAAAGAAACTATAAAAGAGAATTGGCAACTGCACAAATTGGTTCTGGAACCATAGGAATGGATGACGAAAGAGGAAAAGGAGGTCTAGAAGGTGCTTTTAGCAAATTTTTATCTGGTACAGATGGCACAAGATACGAACAAAGAGTAAACTCATCTCAATGGAAACCAATTGATTATTGGAAGGTAAAAGAACCTATTGATGGTAAAGATGTTTACACCACTATAGATTTAAGAATTCAAGATATTGCACACTCTGCTCTAGAAAAGCAGCTTATTCATTTCGAAGCAGACCACGGTTCTGTTTTGGTAATGGAAACAGAAACTGGTAAAATAAGAGCAATGGTGAATCTAAGAAAAGAAGGAAAAGATGATGATGTAAAATATGTAGATGCTTATAATTATGCTATAAAAGATGCCACAGAACCTGGTTCTACGTTTAAAACGGTTTCGTTACTCGCCGCAATGGACGATGGTTTTATAGACGAGAGCACCACTGTTGACGTAGGAAATGGAAGATGGAAATATTTCGATCAGCCAATGTCTGATTCTCACGTAAAAGGAAACGGAATTTACGATATAAGTGATGTTTTGGCAGAATCTAGCAATGTAGGAGCTTCCAAATTAATTACAAAATATTACGGAAAAGATACTCAAGTATTTTTTAACCATTTAAAAAAATGGAAACTTTTTGACAAAATGCAAATTGAACTTCCAGGGATTGTAAAGCCATACATTTTGACTCCAGAAAATACAAAATGGAGCAAAGGAGGTTTAGCATCTTTATCATATGGATATTCTTCCAGATTTAGTATTCTCCAATTAACAACTTTTTACAATGGTATTGCCAACAAAGGAAAAATGCTAAAACCTCTATTTATAGAAAAAATTGTAAAAGACGGAAAAATAGAATACCAAGCAGAACCAGAAGTTTTGGTAGATAAAATGGCATCTACTGAAGCTATAGAATTAATGACCAAAATGCTTACCAAAACCGTAGAAAAAGGAACGGCAAAAAGTATTTACACCCCAAACATAAAATTGGCAGGAAAAACAGGAACAGCAAAATTCGAATATTGGAAAAGTTCAGGGAAGTATCAAGCTGCTTTTGCAGGATTTTTCCCGGCAGATAATCCAAAATATACGTGCTATGTAATGATTAACCAACCCAATACAGCTATTGGTTATTCTGGAGCAACGGTTGCTGCACCAATTTTTAAAGAAATTGCAGGAAAAGTATTCCTTAAAACACCGTTAAACGTTGAAAAAGAAATGCTTACCAATAAAAAAGTGGATCTCAGAAAAATGATGCAGCCTACTGTAAAAGTAGAAGTAAAAGGAGGTGTTCTACCCAACTTGAAAGGATTAATGGGAAAAAACATAATTCCGCAATTAGAAAATTTAGGGTATAGAGTTGATTATAAAGGTGTTGGGAAAATAAAAAATCAGTTCCCGATGGCTGGAACTGTCATTAATAAAAAACAAAGAATTTATTTAGAGTTACAGAATTAAAAATTGATTTGAAATTCACTATTTGAGATTTAAAATTATTATCTCAAATTTCAAACTTCAAATCTCAAATTATAAAATGATTTTAAACAAATTATTACATAAAATCCCCGTTTTAGAAACTTTTGGAAATTTAGATTCAGAGGTTTCAGAACTCGTATTCGATAGCAGAAAAGTTACCGAAGGTTCGCTGTATGTTGCTATTAAAGGAACGGTTTCAGACGGACATACTTACATCAATTCAGCGGTTGAAAAAGGCGCAAAAACTATTGTTTGTGAAGTTTTACCAGAAAATTTAGCAGAAGGAATTAATTTTATTCAAGTTAAAAATTCTTCTAAAACTTTAGGAAAATTAGCTTCCAATTTCTATGGAAATCCTTCAGAAAATCTGAAATTAATTGGCATAACAGGAACCAACGGAAAAACCACGGCTTCTACTCTACTTTTTGATATTTTTAAAAATTTAGGGTATCAATCTGCATTAATTTCTACCGTAGAATATAGAATTGGCGACGAGATTATTCCTTCTACACACACTACGCCAGATGTTATTCGTCTCAATCAAATGTTGGCAAAAGCAGTAGAAAAAGGCTGCGAATTTGCTTTTATGGAAGTTTCTTCACACGGAATTCACCAAGATAGAATTGAAGGTTTGCACTTTGCGGTGGCTGGTTTTACCAATCTTACACACGATCATCTCGATTATCATAAAACTTTTGAAGAATATTTAAAAACCAAAAAAAGATTCTTTGATGAATTGCCAGAAACTGCCGTTGCAATTACCAATATAGACGATAAAAACGGTAATGTAATGCTTCAAAATACCAAAGCAAAGAAAAAATCTTATGCTTTGAAAACATTGGCAGATTATCACGGCAAAGTTTTGGAAGTTGACTTCAACGGAATGCTTTTGAATTTCAATGGAAAAGAATTTTGGACAACTTTAACTGGGAAATTCAATGTTTATAATTTATTGTTGGCTTTTGCCATTGCTGTGGAATTAGGTTTTAATGAAGAAGAAGTTTTACAGGCAATTTCTACTTTGAAAAGAGTGAACGGAAGATTTGAAACTTTGAAATCTGATGGCGGAATTTTCTTCGTGGTAGATTACGCTCACACTCCTGATGCGCTAGAAAATGTTTTAGATTCCATCAACGAAATTCGCACGAAAAACGAAAGATTAATTACTGTTTTCGGTTGTGGTGGCGATAGAGATCATGCAAAACGCCCAGAAATGGGAAAAATTGCGACGAGAAAATCTACGTTGGCAATTATCACTACGGATAATCCAAGAACGGAAAATCCTACGGAAATTATTAAAGAAATTGAAGCAGGAGTAGAACCGCAGAATTTCAGCAAATTCACGGTAATTCCTGATAGAAAAGAAGCGATAAAAATGGCAATAAAATTTGCCGAACCTAAAGATATTGTTCTCGTTGCAGGAAAAGGTCACGAAACGTATCAAGAAATTGATGGTGTAAAACATCATTTTGATGATAAAGAAACGATCGTAGAATTATATAAATTGATGAGCAAGTAATTTGATGATTATAGACCACAGTTGTTTATTACATCTAAAATCTAAAATCTAAAATCTAAAATTTTTGAAATTATGCTATACTACCTATACGAATACCTTACATCTCACGGAATAGACATCCCCGGATTGCATCTACTGAAATATATTTCTTTCAGAGCGGCAATGGCGGTTTTATTGTCTTTGTTTATTGCTCTTCTTTATGGCAAAAGAATCATCAATTTCCTTAGAAACAAACAAATGGGAGAATTGGTAAGAGACTTAGGATTGGAAGGACAAAAACAAAAAGAAGGAACTCCTACAATGGGTGGTCTTATCATTATTTTTGCCACCGTTATACCTGTTTTACTATTTACCAGAATTACCAATGTATATATTGTTTTGCTGTTGGTTTCTATGGTTTGGATGGGCGCAATAGGTTTTATAGACGATTATCTCAAAAAAATAAAGAAAAATAAAGACGGACTAAGTGGGATTTTTAAAATTATTGGTCAAGTTGGCTTAGGTTTAATCGTAGGTGTTACCATGTATTATCATCCAGATATTACCATCAAAAGAAAATATGCAGACGCACAGGTAGTTAACAGAAATAATGTAGCTCAAAACTTTGCTCCAGCTAAAAAAGAAACTATTTCTACCGTTCCATTTATGAAAAATAACGAGTTCGATTATAGTAAAATTCTTTTTTGGATGGACGAAAAACAACAAGACGAATGGGCTTGGTTGATTTTTATTCCTTTGGTTATTTTTATCGTAACTGCGGTTTCTAATGGTGCCAATATCACAGACGGAATCGACGGTCTCGCTTCGGGAACAAGTGTCGTCATTTTAGGGACATTAGCTCTTTTTGCATACCTTTCTGGTAATATTGTTTTCGCTGATTACCTTAACATTATGTTCCTACCCAATATGGGCGAAACCACCATTTTTGCAGTAGCATTAATTGGAGCAACTATAGGCTTCTTTTGGTACAACACTTATCCTGCACAGGTTTTTATGGGAGATACAGGTAGCTTAATGTTGGGCGGAGTAATAGCAGTTTTGGCAATTATCCTAAGAAAAGAATTATTAATCCCTGTACTTTGTGGCATTTTCCTCATCGAAAATTTATCCGTAATGCTTCAGGTAGCTGTTTTTAAATATAGAAAAAGAAAATACGGCATAGAATACGCTCAGAATAACAGATTGTTTAAGATGTCTCCACTGCACCATCATTACCAATTAGATGGTTTCCACGAGAGTAAAATCGTAAACAGAATGATAATTCTAGGGGTAATGCTTGCCATTATCTGTCTAATTACCCTGAAAATAAGATAACCAAAATTAAATGTTTGGAAGATGACAAAGAATTGAAAATCTAACTTTTCGAACCTCATCAAACCATTTCAAACAAAACGAATATGAGCAAAGAAAATTTAAAAGTTGTAATTCTAGGTGGTGGCGAAAGCGGTGTAGGAGCTGCTATTTTGGCTAAAACCAAAGGTCTGGAAGTTTTTCTTTCGGATAAAGGAGAAATTAAAGAGAATTACAAAAAGATTTTAGAAGAAAACGCCATCGAATTCGAGGAAAAAAACCACGATGAAGAAAGGATTTTGGCAGCAGATTGGATTATCAAATCTCCTGGTATTCCTAAGAAAGCTGAAATGATTCAAAAAATTAAAGCTAAAGGAATTAGACTTTCTTCTGAGATTGAATTTGGGGCAGAGTTTACCGATGCTAAGATTATTGCCATTACTGGAAGCAACGGAAAAACCACCACGACTTCGCTTATTTATCATATTTTGAAAAATGATAATATGAATGTAGGTTTAGGAGGAAATATTGGTAAAAGCTTTGCATTGCAAGTTGCAAAAGAGAATTACGAGTACTACGTACTAGAAGTAAGTAGTTTTCAACTAGATGATATTCAGAATTTTAGACCTTATATTTCATTGTTATTGAATTTGAGTCCAGATCATTTAGACCAATACAATTACAACTATGAAGAATATGCTTTTGCAAAATTCAGAATTGCCGAAAACCAAGAAAACGACAATTATTTCATTTATAACAAAGATGATGAAATGAGTCAGAAATTGCTTCAGCAATTGGATTTGAGAGTGAAGCAAATTCCTTTCTCAATGAAAGAAAAACTCAATGAAGGAGGTTATACCGAAGGAGAAAAATTATACGTAAAACTACAAGACGAGTTTTCTATGAGAATAGATGAACTTTCTATCATGGGAACTCACAATGTAGCCAACAGCTTAGCCGCTTCCATCGCTGGTAAATTATTGAATATCAGCAACGAGAGTATTAGACATTCTCTAATGACTTTCCAAGCGGTAGAGCACAGATTAGAGAATTTTGCAGAAATAAACGGTGTAAAATACATTAACGACAGCAAAGCAACCAACGTAAACGCTACTTACTACGCATTAGAAAGTATGAAGCAACCAACAGTCTGGATTGTAGGCGGAAAAGACAAAGGAAATGACTACACCGAAATAGAAGAATTGGTAAAAAAGAAAGTAAAAGCCATCATTTGTATGGGACTAGACAATTCTAAAATTATCAATTTTTTCAAAGACAAAAAAGAAATTATTATAGATACCGCAAGTATAGAAGATGCGGTAAAAGCAGCAAAATCCTTTGCAGTAAAAGGAGATGCAGTGCTGCTTTCTCCTTGCTGTGCAAGTTTTGATTTATTTGATAATTACGAGCATAGAGGAAAATTATTTAAAGAAGAAGTTTTAAAAAGCTAATTGCCAAGGTTATTAGCAAATAATAAAAGAATGGAAGAACAAGAAAGCAAATTTGAACTACTAAAAGGCGATAAAGTACTTTGGATGGTGATTATTTTAATCTCCTTATTCTCAGTATTTCCCGTGTATTCGGCTAGTTCTAATCTAGAATACATTGTTCACAATGGTACTACTACAGGTCACGTTGTGAAGCATATGATTTTTGTATTTCTTGGTTTAGGAATTATGAGATTTATTGCGGGAGCTTTCAAATACGAACACATCGGTAAACTGAGCAGCATTCTTCTTGGCATTATGGTTATTTTACTGGTAATCACTATGTTTGCAGGTCAAAAAATAGACGGAGCTTCTGCTTCCCGATGGTTAAAAATCCCAGGAACACCTATTTCATTTCAGCCTTCTAGTTTTGCTTATTTAATGTTGATTATTTACTTATGTAGATATCTAACCAAGAGAATTACTAGAGAAAGATTGCCTATAGAAAACATTTTATACATTTTCGGACCTGTATTATTGGTGTTTGGATTGGTCGCAAAAGACAATGGTTCTACAGCTTTAATGATTTTGATGGTTTCCTTAATTGTAATGGTCATCGGTCAATTGTCATCAAAATATATTTTAGGATTTTTAGGAATTTCTACTGTTTTTATAGGAATATTTTTGTTTTTAGCTCTTAAAACAGACTTAATCGGAAGTTCACGTGTACACACTTGGATGAGTCGTATAGAAACATTTACCAATTCTAAGAAAACCACAGAAATAGAAGACGAAAGTGTAAAAGCCAAAAACTATCAGGTAAACCAAGCAAAAGCTGCCATCGTTCACGGTGGAATTACCGGACAAGGACCTGGGAAATCTGCATTGAAACAGATGCTTCCACAGTCTGCATCGGATTTTATCTTTGCCATTATTGTGGAAGAATATGGTTTTATTGGGGCATTTTTCCTCATCACCTTATATCTTATAATGATGATTAGGATTGTAATGATAGCCAGCAAAATGCCTGCTTTTTTCGGGAGTTTACTGGTGCTAAGTTTAGGAATTATGATTTTTATACAATTGGCAGTTAATATTGCTGTTGCTGTCAACCTAATTCCTGTTACTGGACAGCCTTTACCGCTGATAAGTTACGGAGGAACATCTATGTTGGTTACTTATTTGCAGTTAGGAATCATCTTAAATGTAAGCTCTAGAATTCAAGTTTTTGATGAAGAAGGAATGGGCAAAAAACAAAATATTGAAGAAATAAATGATATAGCGTAGTGACAAGTCGTGACTTGTCAAAAAAATTAAAAAAAAATGAGCAAAAAATTGAAAGTTTTAATGAGCGGCGGTGGAACAGGTGGTCACATCTTCCCAGCAGTTGCTATTGCGCAGGAAATTAAAAAACGTTTCCCTGATGCAGAATTTTTGTTCATTGGTGCTAATGGTAAAATGGAGATGGAAAAAGTTCCGCAAGCAGGATTCAAAATCAAAGGATTGAACATTGCAGGATTCGACAGAGGAAATTTACTGAAAAACATCGGTTTGCCATTCAAATTGATTTCGAGTTTAATTAAAGCTAAAAAAGTAATTAAAGAATTTAAACCAGATTTTGCGGTAGGAACTGGTGGTTTTGCAAGTGGACCAGCTTTATTTATTGCTGCAAAAATGGGAATTCCTACATTTATTCAAGAGCAGAATTCATTGCCAGGCAAAACCAATATTTTCAACGGAAAGAAAGCAAAAGCTGTTTTCACTGCCTATCCAGAAATGGAAAAGTTTTTCCCGAATTCAAAAGTTCATTTTTTAGGAAATCCTATTCGTGAAAATTTGATTACAGATTTAATAGACAGTGACTTAGCAAAAGAAAAATTAGGTTTAGAAAAAGATAAATTAACGATACTTTCCGTAGGCGGTTCATTAGGTTCTAGAACGTTGAACAACGGCTGGAAAGAAAACTTAGAAAAACTAAAAGAAAAAGGCTATCAACTGATTTGGCAAACAGGGAAATTGGATTTTGCGGAAATTTCATCCAGCATCCAACATCCAGCATCCATCCAAATCAAGGAATTCATTTCTGATATGGCAACAGCTTATTCTGCGGCAGATGTAATTGTTTCTAGAGCTGGAGCAATTGCGATTTCGGAATTGGCGGTGGCAAAAAAACCCGTTTTATTGGTTCCTTTTCCGTTTGCAGCAGAAGACCATCAAACCAAAAATGCGATGACTTTGGTAGAAAAAAATGCAGCAAGAATGGTGAAAGACACCGAAATGAAAGAAAAATTTTGGAATACGCTTTCAGAAATTTGTGAAAATGAAAATCTAAGAAAAGAAATGTCTCAGAATCTTGAATTTTTCGCAAAACCAAAAGCTTCAGAAGATATTGTGAATGAAATCTTTAACCTATTAAATATCAATAAATAATTTAAAAAATGCAAAACCTAAACACATACAACAACTTCTACTTCGTAGGAATCGGTGGAATTGGGATGTCTGCTTTGGCAAGATATTTTCACGCTGCTGGTAAAAATGTTTTGGGTTATGATAAAACAGAAACCAAATTAACAACAGAACTTCAAAATGAAGGAATTTCCATCAGTTTTGAAGATGTGGTAGATGAGAAATTTTCGGAGCTCAACAAAGAAAATACTTTAGTCATTTACACTCCTGCGATTAAAGTTTTAGGAATTTTAGATTATTTCAATCAGAATGGTTTTGAAGTTTTAAAACGCGCAAAAGTTTTAGGATTAATTACCGAAAATACAGAATGTATCTCGGTAGCAGGAACGCACGGAAAAACCACTACCTCTAGTTTGGTAGCCCATCTTTGCAAAGTTGCTAATCTTCCTTTTTCAGGGTTTTTGGGCGGGATTGCAGAAAATTATAAATCAAATTTCATCTACAACGGCACCGAAATTTCTGTGTTAGAAGCAGATGAATACGACAGAAGTTTCCTCAATCTTTCACCAGATTGGGCGATTGTAACTTCTATAGATGCAGATCATCTTGATATTTATGGCGATACCGAAACCATTGAACAAGGTTTCAGAGATTTTGCAGATTTAGTACCAGAAAATGACCAACTTTTTGTGAGAAAAGGGGTTAAAATTGGCAGACCTTGTAAAACGTATGCGGTAAACGAAGAAGCAGATTTCTATTCTGATAACTTAAGAATAGAAGGAGAAAAAATGTTCTTTGATTTTAATTATGAAGGAAAAACTGAAGAATTTTCTTGGGAAATTCCAGGCATTCACAATGTAGAAAACGCCACGGCCGCAATTGCAGTTTTACACAGCTTAGGCATTGATTTTGAAACCATTAAAACAGGGATTTCGACCTTCAAAGGAATTAAAAGAAGATACACGAAACATTCTTTTGCCAACGGAAAAATCTATGTAGATGATTATGCACATCACCCAACAGAATTAAATGCGGTGATTGGATCTATCAGAACATTTAATCCGGGCAAAAAATTATTGGTGGTGTTTCAGCCGCATTTGTTTAGCAGAACCAGAGATTTTGCAGAAGGTTTTGCAGAAAGTTTAGACGCAGCAGATGAATTATTGCTTTTAGACATTTATCCTGCGAGAGAATTGCAGAAAGATTTTGAAGGAATAACTTCTGATTGGTTATTAGAAAAAATAAAATTAGAGAAAAAAGAAGTTTGTAGTTTAAACCAAGCTTTTGATAAAATTAAAGAAAAAGATTTTGATATTTTATTAACGGTAGGTGCAGGAAACATAGACACATTGTATGACCCAATTATGAATTGGTTGGGAGATAAATAATATATAAAAACTCGGAACTCGAAACCCGTAACTCGGAGCACAATTATGAAAAACAAGTGGAGAATTCTTAAAATATTAGTAACAGTAGTGATCTTCGGATTTCTATTGAGCTTCTCCTTGAAGAGGTTCAATGAAAAACCTTTGGATGATATTTCTGTGAAAATGTCTGATAAATCTCCCGTTTATTTTGTAGATGAAAAAGACATCAAAACCATTGTAGAAAGATACAATACCACCAAAAAAGTAGGCGACATAGACATCCCAAGTTTAGAAAAAAAACTTAATGAACTGCCCGCTGTAGATAGTGCGAATGTTTATCTAAGCTTAGACGGAAAATTGCATCTAGATATTTTACAAAGAGTACCTGTTTTTAGATTAAATAATGGAGGAAAAGGTTTTTATGTAGATAAAGATGGCACAGAATTCCCTATTTCTAAAAATTATTCGCATCCGTGTATGTTGGTTTCGGGTGATGTGAAGAAAAAAGAATATCTAAAGCTAGTAGAATTAATAGACAAAATAGACAAAGACAGTTTCTGCAAGAATTATTTTGCAGGAATCACTAAAGAAAATGGAAATTTCAATCTCATTACCAATGAAGGACTTTACAAAGTAGAATTGGGAGATTTAGATCATATTGAATTTAAAATTAAAGGGTTTAAGACTTTTGTAGAAAAATTTTTGGTGAATCAAAATCCAGAGAAATATTCAAAAATCTCTGTAAAATATGACAACCAAATTGTAACTACACTTAATAACGGTTACAAACCTGAGGAAGATTCTCTAGCCATAGAAAAACCTAAAGAAATTTTAGAAAAACCTTTGGAAAAAGAGAAAGCGAAAAAGTCAACACAAAAAGAAGAGAAAAAACAGTAAAAAAGAGAACAGCAATATATGGAAACACAAGATTATTCAGTAGGACTAGACATAGGTACTACCAAAATAGTAGCCATTGTTGGTAGAAAAAATTCGCACGGCAAAATAGAAGTTTTGGGCGTTGGGAAAAGTAAAAGTTTGGGAGTGCACAAAGGCATTGTCAATAATATTTCTCAGACCATAAGTTCTATTACAGCTGCCATTTCAGAAGCGGAAAAATCTGCTGGCGTACCCATTAAAAAAGTAACTGTCGGGATTGCAGGCAAACACATCCGCAGTTTACAGCATTCTGATTATATCATGAGAGAAAATCCGGAAGCTTATATCACCGAAGACGATATAGAAGCGCTGAAAGATCAAGTGAAAAAATTAGTTATGCTTCCTGGTGAAGAAATTATCCACGTTCTTCCGCAAGAATACAAAGTAGATTCTGAAGGCGAAATACAAGAACCAATCGGGATGCACGGCAAGCGTTTAGAAGCTAATTTCCACGTTGTAGTTGGGCAAATGGGAAGCATTAGAAATATTGCAAGATGTGTAAAAGAAGCAGGTCTAGAAATGGAAGCGCTTACGCTAGAACCTCTAGCCTCTTCTGAAGCTGTTCTTACCAAAGAAGAAAAAGAAGCTGGTGTTGCCATCGTAGATATTGGTGGTGGTACTACAGATATTGCTATTTTTAAGGATAATATTATTCGTCATACTTGCGTAATTCCTTATGGTGGCGGTATTATTACAGACGACATTAAAGAAGGTTGTTCTATCATAGAAAAACACGCAGAACAATTGAAGGTAAAATTCGGGTCTGCGGTTCCAGATTTAGAAAAAGACTCTACGTATGTTACCATCCCTGGATTACATGGAAGACCAGATAAAGAGATTTCGCTGAAATCTTTGGCAAGTATTATCAATGCAAGAGTAGAAGAAATTCTAGAAATGGTAAATACAGAACTAAAAGCTTACGGAGCTTACGAACAAAAGAGAAAACTCATCGCTGGTATTGTTCTCACTGGTGGTGGATCTAATCTTAAAAATCTTCGTCAGCTCGCCAATTATATTACAGGTTTTGATGCAAGAATAGGTTTTGCTAATGAATACATTGCCAATGATAAAAACCAATATCTGAAATCTCCAGAATTTGCAACTTCCATAGGTTTATTAATGGAAAGTTTGAAAATAAGAGATAAAAAACAATCTGAAGAATATTATGTGGAAGAAATAGCTACACCAGAGCCTGTAGAAGAAGCTCCAAAAACAGCTGAAGCAACCCTCGAACAAACGATTTCTCAACCAATAGAAGAGCCAAAACCTCAGCCAGAAAAAAAGAAAGGGAACAAACTAACTTTCGGACAAACCATTTTAGAAAAAGTAAAAAAATTCTTCGAAGAAGTAGAGTAAAATATGAATGATAAGTGATGGGTGATAAATGATATATTCAATCATCAATTATCGATTATCAATTATAAAAAAATAAATATGGAAAATACATTCAATACAGGATTTTCATTTGATTTACCAAAAGGAACTTCATCTATCATCAAAGTTATCGGCGTAGGTGGTGGTGGTAACAATGCACTGAAACATATGTACGAAAAAGGAATAAATGGGGTAGATTTTATCATTTGTAATACAGATGCACAGACGCTAGATAACAATCCTATCTCTACAAAAGTGCAGTTAGGTGTTGCCATTACCGAAGGTTTAGGTGCTGGCGCAGACCCAGAAGTTGGAGAAAAATCTGCTATCGAAAGCATAGACGAAATAAAAGCTGTTCTTGGGCAAGGAACAAAAATGGTTTTCATAACCGCAGGAATGGGTGGTGGTACTGGTACTGGTGCTGCACCAGTGATTGCAAAAATTGCCAAAGAAATGGGCATTTTAACCATCGGTATTGTAACCGTACCTTTTAGTTTTGAAGGAAAAAGAAGACTAGATCAGGCAGAATTAGGATTAGAAAAACTTAGAAATAGTGTAGATTCTCTTATTGTTATTAATAACGATAAACTTCGTCAACAATTTGGTAATTTAGGTTTCAAATCTGGATTTGCAAAAGCAGATGAAGTTCTTGCCAATGCCGCTAAAGGAATGGCAGAAGTAATCACAGGTTATTTTGATGTAAATATAGACTTCCGTGATGCGCGTTCAGTTTTACAAAATTCAGGAACAGCATTAATGTCAACTGGTACTGCTTCTGGTGAAAACAAAGCAGAAGAAGCTGTGAAAAAAGCTCTAGATTCTCCGTTATTGAATGATAACAAAATCACAGGTGCTAAAAACGTTCTACTCCTTATCAGAAGTGGAAACGAAGAAGCTACAATGGACGAAATTGGTACAATTAACGACCATATTCAGCGCGAAGCAGGCAATACCGCAGATATTATTTTCGGGGTGGGAACAGACCCAGAATTGGGAGATGCCATCAGTGTTTTAGTAATCGCTACAGGTTTTTCTGCTGATGACCAAAAATACTCTGGTCCTACGGAAAAAATAAAATACACGTTAGAAGATTCTCCATCAGATAGACCAAGAAAAGAATCACCTTTTGACAGAAGTTCTTCTAAAGAAAGAACAGAAACTCCTTCTACAAGAGATAATAAAAATATTTTTCTTTTAGACGATAATAATGATCAAGTAAAACCAGATTTCCCAACCAATAGATTTTCTCAAAATTTTGAGTCAGAAGAAATTGCAGTGCAAGAAAAAGTAGAAGAAATAAAATTCTTCGAAGACGAAAATCCTATTATCGAAAGCTATACAGAAACCTTTGAAGTAGAAGAAAAAGAATCTGGCGTTCTAGAACTTTTCAACTTTGATGATGACGAAGTAATAGAAAGTCAATCTTTCTCTTTCGAAACTGAAGAAAAGAAAATCACTCCAAAATCAGAAGAAATCAACTTTTTTGTAGAAGAAAAAAAAGAAGAAATTAAGTTTCAGGTAGAGGAAAAAGCACCAGAAATTACAGAACCTGTAGCAGAAACTAAAACTTTCGTTCAAGACAGACCAGTAGAATTCACTTTCTCATTCACTAAAGATGCGGATGAGATTAAACCAAGTTTTAAATCTGTAACCGAAGAAGAAAAACCAACAGAAATTCCTCAGGCCGAAGCAAAAGAAGAATTCAAATTCATTGAAAAAAATGTAGCCTCAGACAAAGTTCAGGACAGAAGAAACAAATTAAAAGAATTTAACTCTCGTTACCAAACTTTAGAAAACGAAAACGAATTCGAAACCATTCCTGCATTTAAGAGAAAGAATATCAATATTGGACAAGAAAACCCTTCTCAACAGCAGATTTCTAGCTTCCTTTCAGAAAACAACGGAAGAGTAAGTCTCAGAGAAAATAAATTTCTGAACAAAGATGTAGATTAATCATTGTTTTCAGCTAAATCTTAAAAGCTAAAATATAATAAAATGTCATTAGAACTAACCATAAACGAAGCGATTAAAACCGCAATGAGAGAGAAAGACAAAGTAGCTCTAGACTCTCTGAGAGCCGTAAAATCTCAAATTCTTTTGCTAAAAACAGAAGCCAAAGGAGCAGATGTTTCCGCAGAACAAGAAATTGCTATTTTACAAAGAATGATTAAACAGCGCAAAGATTCTTACGAACAATTTGTAGCGCAAAACAGAACAGATTTGGCAGAAGTAGAAGCTGCACAAATGAAAGTGATAGAGCAGTTTTTACCTGCCCAACTTACCGCAGAAGAATTAGAAGCCGAAATCAAAAAAATAATTGCCGAAACTGGGGCAGAATCCATCAAAGATTTAGGAAAAGTAATGGGAACCGCTTCCAAAGCTTTAGCCGGAAAATCAGACGGAAAATCAATCTCCGAAATGGTAAAGAAATTATTATCTTAATTAAATTTTCAGTACAATTACCCAAAAATTGCCAAAGACATCTTTGGCAATTTTTTTATAAAAAGAGTCAAAATGTCTTAATAGATTTTTGGCATACTTTTGATAAAATATTTAGATAGAAATTTTAAAATTTTAATAGTAAATTTGCAAACGAATTATTCATTTTGAATTTTGAATTTTGAATTTTGAATTTTGAATTTTGAATTTTGAATTTTGTACCTTAAAAATTGAACTTTAAACTAAATATATTATGTATCCAGCAGAACTAGTAATGCCAATGAAGGCAGAACTTACAGATAAAGGTTTCCAAGACCTTACAACTCCAGAGCAAGTAAATGACGCTCTAAAACAATCAGGAACTACTCTAGTAATGGTAAATTCTGTATGTGGTTGCGCAGCAGGAGCAGCAAGACCAGGTGTAATTTACTCTTTAACAGGAGACAAAAAACCTGACCATTTAACAACTGTTTTTGCTGGTTTCGATACCGATGCAGTAGCAGAAGCCAGAAAACATTTCGCTCCATTTCCTCCAAGCTCACCTTGCGTAGCCCTTTTCAAAGACGGAGAATTGGTGCACATGCTAGAGAGACACCACATCGAGGGAAATCCTGCAGGGGCTATAGCTGCCAATTTACAAGCAGCTTACGAAGAATTTTGTTAATTTTTTTTGAGAAAATATTCCCAATCCGTTCTAAATTTTTAGAGCGGATTTTTATTTTTAAAAAATTGAAATTTTGGCGCGCCCTTCCACAGCCACATTCCCAACGCCTCAGGTCAGGCTGTCCGTTACAATCTTTTTAAATTTTCCCATCACCATTCCTTACTTCTAAAATTTAAAAAGGATTTTCACTACCATCCTTCGCGCAAACTCAGCTCATATTTTTAATTATGCACCTCAGAAAATTTAAGTCAGTTTTCATTTCTCTCTTTCGGTTTTTTTATTAAATTTGAGCAATGGCAACAATGGCACTTTTCAATATGGCAGTTAATTGGTTTATCAGGCAAAGAATAGACCAGATTCAGAATTTTATGAATCATCCTATTGAAACACAACAAGGCGTACTTTTCTCTCAACTTTTTCACGCAGACGAAACAGAATACGGAAAAAAATATGGCTTCAAAGACATCTCTTCTTATCGAGATTTTCAGCAACAAGTGCCTATCGTAAATTACGAAGAATTTGAACCTTATATAGAAAAAGCAAGGCAAGGTCAAAAAGATATTATCTGGCCAGGCATCATCCGCCAATTTGCCAAATCATCTGGCACCACCAATGCCAAAAGCAAGTACATTCCAATCACAGACGAAAGCTTAGAAGAATGCCATTACAAGGCTGGTAAAGATTTAATCTCTATTTACGCCAATAATCATCCTGATAATCAACTATTTCTTAATAAAAATTTAAGATTAGGAGGCAGCTCAGAACTCTACGAAAGTTTCAATACCAAATTTGGAGATTTATCTGCTATTTTAATAGAAAATTTACCTTTTTGGATAGAAATTACTACCGTTCCTAGCAAAAAAACATCACTAATGTCAGAATGGGAAACCAAACTGAAAGCCATTGTCTCCGAAGTTAAAAACCAAGATGTAGGAAGTTTAACTGGCGTACCAAGTTGGATGATGGTTTTGCTGCAAAGAATTTTAGCAGAAACAGGAAAAGGTACTATTTCAGACGTTTTCCCGAATTTAGAAGTTTTTTTCCACGGTGGAATTAGTTTTAAACCCTATAAAGAACAATACCGAAAAATCATTGGCAAAGACATCAATTATTATGAAATTTACAACGCTTCAGAAGGTTTCTTCGGAATCCAAGATAGAAGCGAAAGTGATGAAATGCTTCTAATGCTAGATTATGGCATTTTCTATGAATTTATTCCGATGGATAAATTTGATAGAAACAATCTTCAGGCTATTCCGCTAGGAGAAGTAGAACTCGGCAAAAATTATGCTGTGGTTATTACTACCAATGGTGGACTATGGCGCTATCTCATAGGTGATACCGTGAAGTTTACTTCTCTATCTCCGCATAGAATTCAGATTTCTGGCAGAACCAAACATTACATCAATGCTTTTGGCGAAGAATTAATGATAGATAATGTAGAAACTGCCCTCAAAAAAGCTTGTGATGCTACCGAAGCTCATATTTTAGATTACACGGGCGCTCCTGTTTTTATGAGCGAAGGAAAATCTGGCGCACACGAATGGTTATTAGAATTTGCTAAACACCCGAATAATTTAGAACATTTCTCTAAAATCTTCGATGAAACATTGAAATCCATCAATTCTGATTATGAAGCAAAGCGTTATCTCAATATGACGCTTAATCCACCAATTATACATACCGCAAAACCTCAACTTTTCTACAAATGGATGGAATCTAGAGGAAAATTGGGCGGACAGAACAAAGTACCTCGTCTTTGCAACGATAGACAATACATAGAACCTCTTTTGGAGTTGAATAAATAAAAAAACTATATATCATCGAAAATGTCATTTCACAATTTAGTTCTGGTTTGTTCTTAACGCAAACTTTAATTTTTGTTTTAATTGCCTTTTTAATATTTATTGCTTTCAAAATTTATAAAAAATATATTAAATAAATTTTGGAAAGGAATAATATTTGTTATTACTTTGTAATTACAAAAAATCAGTTATGGAACTATCAATCATTAACATAGGAAACTCTAAAGGAATAAGACTTTCTAAAACTATTTTAGAAAAATATAACATTCAAGACAAAATAGAACTCATTTTAGAAAAAGGTTTCATTGTTTTAAAACCTAAAGCAGAACCTAGGAAAAATTGGGAAAAAGCATTCCAAGAAATGCACAAAAATGGCGATGACCAATTGCTTATTGATGATGTTTTTGACGATGAAAATTTTGAAGAATGGAACTAAATCAATACGAAATTGTTTTGGTAAATCTAGATCCTACAATCGGAAGCGAGATTAAAAAAACCAGACCTTGTCTTATCATTTCACCCAACGAAATGAATAAATTTCTTCAAACCATTATCATTGCGCCGATCACAAGTACATCAAAACCTTATCCTACAAGAGTTGAAATCAAAGGAAAAGAAACAAAAGGTTGGGTCGTAATAGATCAAATAAGAACTGTCGATAAGAGAAGAATTACCAAAATTTTTGGTAAAATTTCTGAAAATGAAATTTTAAAAATAAAGGAGGTTCTAAAAGAAACTTTCGTAGATTAAAACCGTTCAATTTCTTGAGCGGTTTATTTTTTCTATCTCTTTCTTATCATAAATCAATGATAATGCGCCATTTTACGTAGTAACTTTGCAGAAAAATTTTTATAAAATGGAATTATTAGATAAATTACAATGGAGATACGCTGCAAAAGCAATGAACGGCGAAAAAGTAAGTGATGAAAAAGTAGAAAGAATTTTAGAAGCAGCGCGTCTTGCTCCTACTTCTAGCGGTTTACAACCATTCGAAATTTTTGTGGTGACTA
>ERZ650307.107-NODE-107-length-39093-cov-6.326349_pt1 | contig 39093 bp, 38 predicted proteins | sample MGYA00376243_ERZ650307 | MGnify/ENA primary metagenome ERZ650307 (study PRJEB26733, sample SAMN07839242) | wastewater metagenome | biome: urban; feature: artificial channel; material: waste water | place: USA: North Carolina | collected 2016-03-31 ... | reverse complement strand
ATTTATGTTCTCTATTTTATTTTCAATTATTGGTCTAAACTATTCTGTGACTTTAGGAGTGATGGCCGGATTTTTAAATTTGATTCCCTACCTAGGTTCATTTTTGGCAATGATTCCAGCAGTGATTTTGGGGTTAATTGCTGGTCCATTTATGTTGCTAAAAGTATTAATTGTTTTTATGATAGAACAAACCATTGAAGGTCGTTTTGTAACGCCTTTGATAATAGGTAGCTCGCTCAGTATTCATCCAATTACGATCTTGTTTGTACTCCTGACTGCAGGCCAAATGTATGGTGTACTTGGGGTGCTTTTAGGGATTCCAATTTATGCTTCTATCAAGGTTTTGGTGAAAGCAATTTTTGAATGGTACAAAGAAAATAGTGCTTTATATTATGAGGAATCTAATGAGGTAAAGAATGAACAATAGTGAAAAAATGGTGGCTTGTATCAGTCAGCAGGATTTAGAGAAAGCCAATAAGTATTTTAAACGAGCATTGGCTGAAGATGATGTTGAGACTTTATTGTCTCTAGCGGAATATTTGGAGGGAATTGGTTTTTTCCCACAGGCTAGTCAAATCTATGCTCAAGTGAAAGATGATTTTCCTGAAGTAGGCCTGAATTTGGCTCAAATTGCCTTTGAAGACGGTTTGGTCGAAGAAGCCTTTGCCTATTTGGAGGAAATTCCAGTGGATAGTCCTGTTTATGTGGAGGCTTTGTTGGTCAAGGCTGATTTGTATCAAGCTGAGGGATTATCTGATGTTGCGCGTGAAAAAATGTTGGAAGCAAGTTACTTGTCCGATGAGCCGGTTATTCTTTTTGGATTGGCTGAATTGGATATGGAATTGGAATTGTTTGACGAGGCCATTTCTTATTTTGCACAACTAGACAATCGTGACATCTATGAACTAACTGGAGTTTCTACCTATCAGCGAATTGGTATTGCCTATGCAAGTTTAGGGAAATTTGAAGTGGCAATTGAATTTTTGGAAAAAGCTGTTGAGTTGGAATACGATGATCAAACTGTTTTCGAATTGGCTGCTCTGCTATTTGAAAGTGAAGAATACCAGAAGGCAAATCTCTACTTTAAGCAACTGGATACGATTAATCCTGATTTTGATGGCTACGAGTATGCCTATGCTCAGTCGCTTCATGCCGAGCATAAGATTGATGAAGCCTTGGCTATGACGGAAAAAGGTCTGGCGAAAAATGATTTTGATGCCAATCTCTTACTTCAAGCTTCTCAGTATGCCTATGAATTACATGATGAGGAAAGAGCAGAAGACTATCTGCTCCGAGCAAAAGAGGTGGCTGAAGATGGGAATGAGCTCGCTTTGCGCTTGTCTAATTTGTATCTTGAGCAGGAACGATTTCAAGAGGTTGTGGCTTTATTTGATGAAGAGGTTGAGAATGTCTTGGCTCGATGGAATATTGCAAAAGCCTACCAGGCATTGGAGCAGGAAGATGCGGCTATTCAATTGTATGATGAATTGGCACTTGATCTAGTTGAAAACCCAGAATTTTTGGCTGATTATATAGAAGTGTTGCGCCAACTTGGTCGTTTGGATGAGGCAAAAGAGCAAGCTAGTCGTTATACCCAATTGGTTCCGGATGATTTGGCCATGCAAGAATTTTTGAATGAAGAGTAGGTTATGCAATTAAATCGATTATTTCAATACAACACCTTAGGTGCCTTGATGGCGGGGCTGTATGGCGGTTCTTTAACGGTTGGTGAATTGTTGGAACATGGTGATTTAGGGTTGGGAACCCTGGATTCCATTGATGGAGAGCTGATTGTTTTAGATGGAAAGGCCTATCAGGCCAAAGGAGCAGGGGAAAAACCAGAAGTGGTTGAAGTTCCTGCTAATATGAAAGTTCCCTATGCGGCGGTTATTTTTCACGAAGCTGAAGTCATTTTCAAACAACGCTTTGAAATGACTAGCGATGAATTGCATCAGCGGATTGAGTCATATTATGATGGTGAAAATCTCTTTCGTTCCATCAAAATAAAAGGGACGTTTTCGCATATGCACGTGCGCATGATTCCAAAATCGGCTTCTGATGTCCGTTTTGCGGAAGTGGCAAGTCGCCAGCCTGAGTATACCGCTGAGAATATTTCAGGCACCATTGTTGGTATTTGGACACCAGAAATTTTTCACGGGGTCAGTGTGGCTGGCTATCATTTGCATTTTATTTCGGATGATTTGGCCTTCGGTGGTCATGTTATGGACTATGTTATCTCAGAAGGAATGGTGGAAGTGGGGCCAGTAGATCAACTAGACCAACGTTTCCCTGTTCAAGACCGCCAGTATCTTTTCGCTAAGTTCAACGCTAAGGAAGTCAGAGAAGATATTGATAAAGCAGAATAGATCTAGCAATCGAGCCTAAAAAGAGAGAAGTTTCTTATTGGAACTACTCTCTTTTTTATATTTTCTTGCAATTTTACAAAAACTTTACAAAAAATAGGCAATATATTTGATAAAGAATTTGTAAAATGTATTCATAAAGAAAAGGAGTTATCTATGAAACACACATTTCGTTTTGCAAAAATTGCTGCAGTAGGTTTGGCTAGTTTGGGTCTTCTTGCTGCTTGTGGACAATCTTCAACTGATACATCTGATCAACCAATCACGGTAGTTTCTCGTGAAGAAGGTTCAGGAACTCGCGGTGCCTTTATTGAATTGTTTGGAGTAGAAACCAAGGATGCAAATGGTGAAAAAGTTGATAACACAACAAATCAAGCTATTGTAACAAATTCAACAGCTGTTATGTTACAAACTGTAGCTGGGGACAATACTGCAATTGGTTATGTTTCACTCGGTGCCTTGGATGGAAATAGTAAAACACTTGAGATTGATGGCGTTGATGCAAGTGTTGATACCATCAAATCTGGTGAATACAAAATTGCCCGTCCTTTCAATATTGTTACACAGGCAAGTGTCTCAGAAACAGCTCAAGACTTTATCAATTTCATTTTAAGTACAGAAGGTCAAGCAGTAGTCGAGAAAACTGGCTATATTCCAGTTGATGCAAAAGGATCCTACCAAGCAAGTGTTACTTCTGGTAAGGTAACAGTTTCAGGTTCAAGTTCAGTCAACCCAGTGATGGAAAAACTGAAAGAAGCATATCAAAAAGTTAATGCTGGTGTAACTGTTGAAGTTCAGCAAAGTGATTCATCGACAGGTGTTACAAACGCTATCGAAGGTAGTGCAGACATCGGTATGGCTTCACGTGAATTAAAAGATTCTGAAACATCAGCTGGTGTATCAGCAACAGCGATTGCTATCGATGGTATCGCAGTGATTGTGAACAAGGATAATCCAATTAATGGATTAACAAGTCAAGAAGTACAGGACATCTTTACTGGTAAAGAAACTAAGTGGTCAGACTTTACTTCAAACTAAGGGGAGTTTCATGCGTCAATTCAGAGAAACCGGTATGCAAGCAGTCTTTTTTCTAGCTGCCTGCATTTCCGTTTTATCAGTTATTTTTATTTGTGCCTTTCTATTTTCAGCAGGTTTACCAGCTATTCAAGAAATTGGATGGGGCAATTTTCTATTTGGTCTAGAGTGGAGACCTTCTAATCAAATTTTTGGTATTTTGCCAATGATTATTGGGTCTGTTTATGTTACTTTTGGTGCCTTAGTGATTGGGGTTCCAATTGGTATCTTAACAGCACTCTTTCTTGCTTTCTTTTGTAAGGAAAAATGGTACCCCATTTTTAAACGAGCAGTTAGCTTGATGGCAGGAATTCCCTCAGTTGTATATGGATTCTTCGGTTTGGTAGTTTTAGTGCCATTTGTTCGGAATTATGTTGGTGGGCATGGTATGGGAGTGTTGACGGCATCAATTCTCTTGGGAATCATGATTTTGCCAACAATTATCAGTGTATCCGAAGCATCGCTACGTGCTGTTCCAGAATCTTATTATCAAGGTGGGCTTGCTTTAGGTGCATCGCATGAACAGAGTATTTTTTTCGTCGTTCTACCAGCAGCACGTAGAGGTATTTTAGCCAGCGTCATTTTAGGTTTAGGTCGTGCTATGGGGGAAACAATGGCTGTCATTATGGTAGCCGGTAACCAAGCGTTGATTCCAACCTCCATTACATCAGGTGTACGGACATTAACAACAAACATTGTAATGGAAATGGGATATTCAACTGATTTACATCGTGAAGCCTTGATTGGTACAGCAGTCATCTTGTTTGTATTTATTTTAATCATCAATTTGGCTTTCTATCTCTTATATAAAAAGGAGGACTAAGTAGTGTCATTTTTTAAGAAACAAGATAGTGATGACCGCTTGTCGCTCTTTTTGAGACTGGTAGTCTATCTATCTGCTAGCCTTGCTGGATTAGCAACCGTATTTATTGTGGGCTATATTTTACTGAAAGGGATTCCTTTTCTTAGACCAGAATTATTTTCCTGGACCTATAATAGTGAAAATGTTTCAATGTTACCAGCCTTACTAAATACGATTTTGATGGCTATTTTAGCCTTGTTGATTGCCCTACCAATTGGTATCGGTGCTTCTGTTTACCTAACGGAATATGCTAAGTCAGGTAATCCACTTGTCACAGTTGTTCGGCTGGCAACAGAAACCTTATCCGGAATCCCCTCTGTTATTTATGGATTGTTTGGAGCGCTCTTCTTTGTAAAATTTTTAAATCTAGGCTTATCGATTATTGCTGGTGCAGCGACGTTAAGTATTATGATTTTACCTTTGATAATGCGTACAACAGAAGAAGCTTTATTATCAGTTGAAGATGGGTATCGTGAAGGTAGTTTCGCGCTCGGAGCTGGAAAGTTACGTACAATTTTTCAAGTTGTTCTACCATCAGCCTTGCCTGGTATCTTTTCAGGTGTTGTTTTGGCTTTGGGGCGTGTGATTGGTGAGTCTGCAGCTCTTATCTTCACTGCAGGCACAGTGGCGGAGGTTGCCAAGAGTTTAACAAGTTCAGGACGAACATTGGCTGTACATATGTACTTGATTTCTGGCGAAGGTATTTATGTCAATCAAACCTACGCTACAGCAGTTATTCTCTTGATTCTCGTTATCGTGATGAACCTTTTATCCGAATGGATTGCAAATAAATTAGGAAGAAATAAGCATGAGTAAATTTAGCATTCAGGACTTTGATCTGTACTATGGAGAATTTCAAGCCTTGAAAAATATCAACTTGGATATTCCAAGTAATCAAATCACTGCCTTCATTGGCCCATCTGGTTGTGGTAAGTCAACCCTCTTGAAAAGCCTGAACCGGATGAACGATTTAGTGAAAAATTGCCGTATCACTGGTAAAGTATTATTGGACCAGAAAGATATTTATACGGACATGAAAACAACAGTACTTCGTAAAAAAGTGGGAATGGTTTTCCAGAAACCAAATCCTTTCCCGATGAGCATTTATGATAACGTGGCTTACGGTCCTCGAACTCACGGAATTCACAATAAATTAGAGTTGGATAAAATTGTTGAAAAATCATTGCGTCAAGCAGCTATCTGGGATGAGGTAAAAGATCGTCTTAACAAGTCGGCTTTAGGTTTGTCTGGTGGCCAGCAGCAACGTCTCTGCATTGCGCGTGCGCTTGCTATTGAGCCAGAAGTTTTGTTGATGGATGAACCAACAAGTGCTCTTGACCCAATTTCAACAGCTAAAATTGAGGAATTGGTGCTGGAATTGAAAAAAGATTATACCATTATCATGGTGACGCACAACATGCAGCAGGCTTTGAGGATTTCAGACCAAACAGCTTTCTTCTTGTTGGGAGAAGTTGTGGAATGCAATAAAACCAGCGCTCTCTTCAGTATGCCTGAAGATCCACGTACAGAAGACTACATTACAGGGAGGTTTGGCTAATGCGGTCACGATTCGAAAGTCAGTTAGAAGATTTGCAAAAAGATATGGTCTTTATGGGGGCCCTCTGCGAAGAGATTATTAATTGTTCACTCGAAGGGCTCAATGGTCCTGAAAGTCTCGATCAAGAGCGTATTCAACAAACCTACCTGCAAATTGAGGAGTTAGAGCGAGATATCGAAGCACGCTGTATCAAATTGCTCTTGCGCCAACAGCCAGTTGCTAGAGACCTACGAACTGTTTCCTCAGCCCTAAAAATGGTGTATGATATGAAACGGATCGGAGCTCAATCCTCTGAAATTGCGGATTTAATCAGCCGTAACACGATTGATTTGGTGGATGAAATTCCTTTGGTTAAAAAAATGGCAGAGCAGGTTACCCAGATGGTTGTTGGTAGTTTGGATGCCTTTGTAAAGGAAAGTGATCATTTAGCACATGAAGTGATTGAAAAAGACGATACAGTTGACCAATATTTTGGTACAATAAAAGAAAAACTAGCCAATTATTTAGGGAACCATTCTGCAAATGGGGACCAGGCCATTGACTTGTTGATGATTGCTAAGTATCTAGAACGCATTGGGGATCACGCTGTAAATATTGCTAAATGGGTTCATTACGCTATCACAGGTCAATTAGAAGGGTAAAATAAATGATCTACTGTGTTGAAGATGATGATGCCATTCGTGAATTAATGATCTATAGCCTCAAGACCGCTGGTTTTGAGGCTAGAGGTTTTGCTGACGCTGAAGCCTTTTGGCCAGTCATTGAACAAGAATTACCAGACTTGGTTTTATTAGATGTAATGATGCCAGGACAGGATGGAATTTCCATTTTACAGCAACTAAGAAGTCAGTCCTACACACGCGATCTCCCTGTTGTGATGGCAACGGCTAGAGGAACGGAAATCGACAAGGTTCAAAGTCTGGATTTTGGTGCTGATGATTACCTGGTCAAACCCTTTGGAATGATGGAAATGATTTCACGTATTAAGGCTGTTTTACGGAGAAGTCAGCGAAATCAACCATTGGATCTTTGTTACTTTGGCGATATTCAGATGGATGTAGAGCGACATAAAGTATCGGTTAGAAAACGGAAAGTTGAACTGACATTGAAGGAGTTTGAATTGCTCCATATGCTCCTAAAAGCACCCCAGAAAGTATTTAGTCGTCAAGAATTATTGGACAGGGTTTGGGGACAGGACTTTCTCGGTGAAACCCGTACAGTTGATGTGCATGTTGGAACCTTACGTCAGAAACTGGGGAGTGCAGGTGGTTACATAAAGACTGTTAGAGGTGTTGGTTACCAACTGGAGGAAGAGGATGACTAAGAAAATTTTTCGAACAGTTTTGCTGTCTTCAATGTCCATCTTCTTAGGTACCATTATCCTTATCTTAGGCTATTTATATCACTACTTTACAAATTCACAGTTAGATCAATTAAGGCTCCAAACCAGTCTCATTGCACAAGCAGTTGAGGAGGATGGACAGACCTATCTGGATCAAATTGATTTGCAAGATTTGCGTGTTACCTGGATTGCACATGATGGTCAAGTGCTCTATGATTCTGAAAAAGATGTCAAACAATTAGACAACCACAGCAATCGTGAAGAAGTGGTGGAAGCACTCGAAACTGGTTATGGTGAGAGTATTCGACAATCAGCCACTTTAACCCAGCGATTGCTCTATACTTCTCAACGCTTAAATGATGGTACTGTGATTCGCTTAGCTATCGCACAGAAAACGATTGTTGTTTTATTATGGAATTTAGCACCATGGGTTAGTCTACTATTCTTGATTTCTGTTTTTGCAGCAATCCTCCTAGCAAGATTAACCTCAAAAAAATTACTTGCACCTTTAGAAGCAATAGATTTGGATAAACCATTAGACAATGAAGTCTATGCGGAACTCCACCCTTTGCTGAAGCGTCTGGATTACCATCAATCACAACTTGCTGAAAAAGAAACCTTATTGCAACAAAAGCAAGATGAGTTTGACACAATTATCTCCAAGATAAAAGAAGGAATGGTTATTGTGGATGCCAAGGGGCATTTGGTTAGTTACAATGGAGCAGCCAGCCAACTACTAGATTTTCAATCTGATGATTTTGGCCAATCCTTGCCTTTCTTTCAACGGAATCTTGGCCTGAAAAGTCTGATGGATACTGTTTTGAATGGGCAAAAAGTAGAGTCCATTTGTGAAATAAAAGATAGTCAGTACAAGGTTATTGCTAGACCTATTTGGACAGACAAACTCCAATCCGGAGCAGTTTTTCTATTTTTTGATGTGACAGAACAATATTATCTTGATAAGTTACGGAGAGAATTCACAGCAACAGTATCACACGAATTGCGGACGCCTTTACATATTTTATCAGGCTATTCTGAAATTCTCAGGGCCAATGTGGTTTCTCCTGAAAATATACAATTATTTTCTGAAAAAATATATCAAGAGTCACAGCGGATGATCCAATTGGTTGAAGATATTCTTCAATTGACGCAACTAGACGAGGGGCGGACAATCAGTAAAGAACCAATCCACTTTAAAGGAGTCATCCAACAGGTGGTTGCTAGTCTACAAGAAAAAGCAGATCAGCGAGGGATCTCAATTCAATTTAATGGGGATGAGGTTGATTTTACAGGCAATCCCGCTCTCTTACAATCCATAGTGTATAATTTATGTGACAATGCCATCAAATATAATAGAGATGGTGGTCAGGTCACAATTGATCTATATCAAGATCAAGAACACATTAACCTAGAGGTTCGAGATACCGGCATTGGTATTTCGAAAGCTGATCAGGAACGTATTTTTGAACGTTTTTATCGTGTGGACAAAAGTCGTTCAAAACAAGTGGGGGGGACAGGCCTTGGACTTTCAATAGTAAAACATGCCTTACAGGTTCATGGTGCAAGTGTCCAAGTATCTAGTCAACTAGGTCAAGGCACCACAATGACTGTTCACTTTCCAAAAAATGGGTAAAGAAAAGAACCATAAAAATCAATTGATTTTCATGGTTTTTATTTTTTCTTCTGTTGGGGTGACACGGAGGGTTTTCTGACCGCGGTAGGTCACAAAACCTGGCTTGCCACCTGTTGGTTTGTGAAGTTTCTTAGCTTCAATCATATCCACTTGAACCAAGTTAGAATGCCTTGCCTTGGAGAAGTAGGCAGCTAGTTCTGCCGCATCTGTCTTGACTTCGTCACTTGGGTCCAAGTTGTCTGTGATGACCACATGACTGCCTGGAATGTCTTTGGCATGGAACCAGAGTTCGCCCTTTTTAGCCATTTTGAAGGTCAATTCATCATTTTGCAGGTTATTCTTTCCAACCAGAATAATGGTTTTCCCGTCCGTCGCCAAGTAACGCTCAGGTTTCTGCCGTTTATGGATTTTCTCACGGTGGCGACGCTTGAGGTAGCCTGTTTCAATCAATTCCTCGCGGATCTCATCAATTTCATCCAGACTAGCCTGTCCCAGCATGGTGTCAACGGACTCCAGATAGACGATGGTCGCCTTGGTCTCCTCAATCAAGTTGGTTAGGTGCTTGACCGCTTCCTTGAGTTTCTGGTATTTCTTGAAGTAACGTTGGGCATTCTGGCTAGGAGTAAGTGTTACGTCCAACTCAATTTCCAGCTCCTGGCCCGTATAGTAGTTGTCTAACCGCACGCTCGGCTGGTCGTTGGGTACCTGATGCAGATAGGTGGTCAGGAGCTCACCTTTTTGCCGCACCAACTCCGCCGTCTCCGTATCCGCCAATTCCTGCTCCTGCTTGATCAGCTTCTTGCGATTCTTCTCTAACTCACTGGCCACCCGCTTGATCAGCTCATTGGCCTGTTGGGCCACCCGATCCCGCTCCGCTTTGTCCTGATAGTAGAAGTCCAGCAGACTGCTCAGGCTTTCAAAGTGTGGCTGGTTTTCAGGGCTATTAGCAAATGGCAAAGCAGCATAGGACTTGTCTGTCAGGCTAGGATGTGTAGCCTGGTCAAAAAAGGCACGGAAGTTCTTCAGGCGGTCTGTCTGCAAATGACTGGCCAGTTCAGAAGCCGTATCCCGCCCCAAACCTTGAAAGACCTGTTGGAGATTTTTAGGACTCAGTTCCTGAGTCGATAGGATTTCAAATAATTTCTCGTCAGATACCGTGTAAGGGTTGAGAGAATGCGTCTCCGGTGGTCGAATGTAGGTGGAACCAGGCAAGATAGTTCGGTAGGAATTTTGCGAGAAACCAACGTGCTTGATAGCCTCGATAATCTTCTGTTCAGACTTATCTACCAAGATGATATTGCTATGTTTTCCCATAATTTCTACTATCAAGGTAGCTTGGATATGGTCTCCAATCTCGTCCTTGTTGGATACCGAAAACTCTAAAATCCGATCGTTTTCTAGCTGTTTAATTTCCTCGATAACCGCTCCTTGTAAATACTTCCTTAGAATCATGGTAAAGGTATTAGGCACCTTAGGATTTGTAAATTCTGTTTGAGTAAGTTGGACACGGCCCAAAATGGAATGTGCAGACAAGAGCAATTTATGGCTCTGACGGTTGCTTCGGATGTTCAGAACAATTTCCTGTTCAAAGGGCTGGTTGATTTTCTGAATCCGCCCACCTTCTAAATTGGCCCTTAACTCAGCCGTCATGTGATGTAAAAAAAATCCGTCAAAAGACATGGTTTTCCTCTTTCTAATAGCTATAACTCAGTCTAGTATATCATATTTCATAGATTTTTTGATGAGACTCAGTACGTAGCCAGAAGAAAAATTTTCAGAAAATTTAATCAAAAGCCTTGACAAAGACTTTTTGATGCCGTATAATTTTTTTAATCAGAAGAAGTAGTAAAGCAGAAGTCTTCAGGGAGCCTGTGGTACTGGGAACAGGTGGCGGAGTTTTATGAAATGGGCTGATGAGTATTTATGTCTATTTTATGACGTCGTTAGTCGGTTTTGCCGTACCACCAGTACTGCCTTCACCCGGCTCCCTAGTCCTAAAATACCCTAAATTCACAAGGATTGTTTGGTGTAACATACTTTGCGTAGACTGTTTTGGCTGAGTACGAGGCAGGTCGACGTAGCTTATACTAGCGGTATATGAAGTTTTCAGCCAAATCAATCACGCAAATGAACTTAAAACAATGATAGTTCGGTCCGCACACCTTACAGTGCAACTCCTTGTTAGAGGAGATGAGATATGGGAGGATTCTATACAATTCCCATAAGTGAGGTGGCACCGTGTCATTGACGCCCTCGCAGGTTGGTTTTTCCTGCGGGGGCTTTTTCCTTTAGTCATTCAGTTTATCTTTTATTACGTCGACGAATGAGGAAACTTCGTTTCCATATTTCCAACTTCAAATAATTTCATCATTATTTGAACTCGCTTTGCCGTACTCTGCAGGGGTGACTTGCTCCGCAAGTGCTATTTCCAACCTTGTACAGTCACTCGACTGTACAAGCTGACTGCAGCTCGTTGCCTAGTACTAAAAGCAAACTGAAAGACTATTATCTAAACGAGGTAATCATGATGAAACGATGGCGATGGTGGAATAGTATACTGATGATGTAGGATTTGTTTATTAAAAAGGAGAATTAGATATGATGAAAAATAAGAATTTACTTGCTACAATTATTGCCCTTACTGTGATGGTGGTTGCTGCCTTGTTTTTGACGCAAAAAGAACAGAACAATTCAACGAATAGCACAGAAAAAGTTAAAATTGGGGTCCTCCAATTTGTGACGCATGATTCACTAGACGAAATTTACAAAGGAATCAAAGCAGGACTTGAAGAAGGTGGCTATACAACAACTGAGAATCTCTCCATTGATTTTATGAATGCAGAAGGTGATCAGTCACAGGTTCAAACCATGAGTAAAAAATTGGTGGACAATGGTAATGAGCTATTGATTGGTATTGCGACACCTGCTGCACAGGGATTAGCAAACGCTACGACAGAATTACCTATTATCATGGGGGCTGTAACAGATCCTGTTGGTGCTAACTTGGTAACTGACTTGAAAAATCCTGGTGGAAATATTACAGGAGTATCTGACCAAACACCAGTAGCAGATACAGTTTCTCTCATTAAAGAAATTACACCAGATGCAAAAACAATCGGTGTTCTTTACTCCTCAAACGAAGACAATTCAAAAATTCAAGTTGCTGAATTTAAGGCAGCAGCAGAAGAGGCTGGCTATACAGTTCTTGAATATGCAGTTGCATCAAGCAATGAATTGGCTTCTACTGTAGAGGTGGCAAGCAGCAAGGTAGACGCCCTCTTCACCCCAGTAGATAATACGGTTGCATCTGCATTTTCAACAGTTGTTTCTGTGGCGAATAAAAGCAAAACACCGATTTTCACAAGCGTAGAAGACATGGTCGAAGGCGGTGGTATCGCATCTGTTACCCTCAGTCAATATGACTTGGGTGTCGCAACTGGTAAAATGACTGCAAAAATTCTTGATGGTGCGAATCCAGCGGATACACCTGTACAAATTTTTAATGAAGGAACCGTTGTCGTTAACCAAAAAGTTGCTAAAGAATTAGGAATTACATTGTCTGATGATGTGATCAATCAGGCAAGTAAAGTTATTGAATAAAACAAAGGATAGTTATGATTGTATCAACAGTTTCACAAGCTCTTTTATGGGCTGTACTTGGTTTAGGAATATTCGTCACGTTTAGAATATTGAATTTTCCAGATATGACAACCGAAGGCTCTTTCCCTCTAGGTGGTGCAGTTGCTGTTACCTTGCTCACTCAGGGAGTTCATCCTGTTTTGGCAACTTTGGCAGCTGTTTTGGCAGGGTGCATGGCAGGATTAGTTACGGGCTTGTTATATACCAAGGGGAAAATCCCCACGCTTTTGGCTGGTATATTAGTGATGTCTTCCTGCCACTCTGTTATATTATTCATCATGGGTCGTGCTAATTTGGGCTTGTTGAATACGAATCGTTTACAAGATTTACTTCCTTTTTCTGATCAGGTCAATAGCTTGTTGTTAGGTTTGGGAAGTGTTGCCTTTGTGATTTCAGCTTTGATGTTCTTCCTATATACAAAACTTGGACAAGCTTTTATCGCGACAGGGGACAATCCAGATATGGCGCGTAGTTTTGGTATCTACACCAGCAGAATGGAATTGCTCGGTTTAGTACTTTCAAACGGGATTATTGCTCTTGCTGGAGCCTTAATTGCACAACAGGAAGGCTATGCGGATGTTTCTCGTGGTATTGGTGTCATTGTCGTTGGAATGGCAAGTCTCATCATCGGTGAAGTTCTTTATGGAAATCTAACCATGCTGGAGCGATTATTGGCCATTGCTGTAGGTGCTATCTTTTATCAATTCTTAATTCTCGGTGTTATTTCACTGGGAATCAATACTAGCTACCTTCGTATCTTCTCTGCTATGATTTTGGCAATCTGTCTGATGGTTCCCGAGTTGAGAAACAAAGTGTTGAAAGGAGCTAGTTTGTCAAGATGAAAGCAATTGTAGAATTAAAAAATGCTACTAAAGTAGTGACCAATGGATTTAATGAAGAGCGTGTCATCTTAGATAAGGTGAATCTGACCATCTACCAAGGGGATTTTATTACAATTTTAGGTGGTAATGGAGCTGGAAAGTCAACACTTTTTAATGTCATTGCAGGAACCTTGCCCTTGACCAGTGGTTCGGTTCATATTCTTGGTGAGGATGTAACCAATTGGCCTGCAGAGAAGCGAGCAAAATACTTGGCTCGTGTCTTTCAAGATCCGAAAATGGGAACAGCTCCTCGTATGACGGTGGCTGAAAACCTGCTCATCGCAAAATACCGTGGCGAGGGACGGGGGTTGGTACCACGTAAATTATCTCAACAGATAGAGGAATTTGCTCAACTCTTACCGCGAGTTGGAAATGGTTTGGAAAAGCATTTGGAAACGCCAGCAGGGCTTTTATCAGGTGGTCAACGTCAGGCATTGAGTCTCTTGATGGCGAGTTTGAAACAACCAGAATTATTGTTATTGGATGAGCATACTGCCGCACTTGACCCCAAAACCAGTCAATCCTTGATGCAGTTAACGGATGAATTGATTGCGACCAAGGGAATGACTGCGCTTATGGTAACTCATCAGATGGAAGATGCGTTGCGTCACGGCAATCGACTGATTGTCATGAAAAATGGTCAGATCATTCAGGATCAGACTGCTGAAGAAAAATCTAAGATGAAACTGGAAGATTATTATAAATTGTTTGATTAAGAATTTGTATTCATAGTTCAGTACTTCTAAGTCTAGTTTTAGCACAAAACTAGACTTAACTCAGAGCATTTCACTTGTGAATACAGGTTCTAAAGTCTGGAGCAATCCAGGCTTTTCTTTTCCTTTGAGTGATCTAAAAAATGAAGTATACTATACTTAAATATAGTCATTTGAATTAGTTTTGATACATCGTCACTTTCGGTTTGCCGTACTCTACGAAAGTGACTTGTTTCGCAAGTCTGATTTCCAACCTAGAACAGCCCACTAGGCTGTTCTAGCTACCTGCACCTCAGTTCCTTATCTGAAAGCTAATTCATTTATACATAGAGAGGTGGCGTCATGGAAAACCTTGTTTTTAATAAACTGGCAGAATTAGGAATTGATTACGAGTTTATTGAGCATCCAGCTGCTTTGACCACAGAAGATGCGGACCGCTTTACAAAAGGATTAGAAGGAGTCCACACCAAGTCTATGTTTCAGACAAACAAAAAGAAAACAGCTTTCTATTTGTTGATCATGGATGACCAGAAACAGTTAGATATGGAGCACTTTCGTGATTTGGTTGGAGTCAATCGTATTTGGATGGCCTCCAGTGATAGTTTGATGGAAAAGATGTGCTTGCCAGCTGGAGTGGTCTCTATTTTTGGTTTGTAGCATAATGTTGAAAAGGATATTCAAGTCTATTTTGACAAAGAAATTTTAGCTCAACCCATACTAACCTTCCATCCAAATGTGAATACCAAAACAATTTTTGTCAAGACTGAGAATGTTTTATGTTTTGTTGAGAAAATTGGTTTTCATGCCCATATCGTTGAATTGTGAGGAAGTATGAAGTAGTTTGTTTTTCAATTTTTATGAGTATCTATGGATTTGGTTCGCATGGACGTCATCAAATGGGGACAAAAGAGATTTTTTTACAAATTTATTTATAGAAACTTCGTTGATTTTCAGCGGAGTTTTTGTAAATTTTCTTGAAAAAATGTATAATAGAAACGATAGCTATATAGAAATATGGATTTAGAAATAGTTTTGATGATGGATTTTTCAAACTCATTTCATAAAAATTGAAAATTCGGATATAGCAGACTGTAATTCGACTTGGGAATCCCAAGGACCGTTGGTAAGAAAAATAAAATGGACACCTGTGGGATGTCCAAAAGGAGTAAAGATGAGCACAATTAAAATTATGGCTCTTGGTGGTGTTCGGGAAAATGGGAAAAACCTCTATATTACCGAAGTAAATGAGCATATATTTGTTTTGGATGCGGGTGCAAAGTATCCAGAAAATGAACAACTTGGTGTGGATATTGTCGTTCCGAACTTTGAATATTTGGAAGAAAATAAGCACCGTGTAGCAGGAATCTTTTTATCGCATGGGCATGCGGATGCTATTGGGGCGCTGCCATACCTTCTGGAAAAAGTGAAGGTGCCGGTATTTGGTTCGCATTTGACGATTGAATTAGTAAAATTGCTTGTTAAAAATAATAATGCAACGAAAAAATTCAATGATTTTCATGTGATCAATGAGAAGACTGAAATAGATTTTGGGGATTCGGTTGTTTCTTTCTTTCAAACAACTCACTCCATTCCTGAAAGCTTGGGAGTGGTGATTAAAACGGATCAAGGCAATATTGTATATACAGGTGATTTTAAATTTGACCAGGCGGCAGATAAATTCTACAAGACTGATTTTAGTCGCTTAGCTGAGATTGGTAATGAGGGAGTTTTAGCGCTCTTGTCTGATTCTGCCAATGCAGACAGCAATGAACAGGGTGCAAGTATGCATGAAGCAAGGGAAGAAATTCTTAATACAATTGCGGATTGGGATGGTCGTATCATTGTTGCAGCAGTTGCCAGCAATATTGTCCGTATCCAACAAATTTTTGATGCTGCGGAAAAAACAGGTCGCCGTATTGTCCTAACGGGTCATGACGTGGAGAACATTGTCCGTACAGCAATTCAACTGAAGAAGTTGCATCTTGTCAGTGAAAAACTACTTGTGAAGCCGAAAGACATTGCGAAGTATGAGGACCATGAGCTCATTATTCTTGAAACAGGTCGTATGGGTGAGCCTTTGAATGGCTTGAGAAAAATGGCTATCGGTAGACACAGGTATGTTGAAATCAAAGATGGAGATTTAGTTTATATTGTTACGACTCCAAGTATTTCAAAAGAAGCGGTGGTAGCCCGTGTTGAAAACTTAGTGTACAAAGCTGGTGGTGTTGTACAATCCATTGCGAAGAAATTGCGCGTGTCAGGTCATGGGAGTTCTAGAGATCTTCAATTGATGATGAATATCATGAAGCCCAAATATCTTTTCCCAGTCCAAGGGGAATACCGTCAATTGGAGGCTCATGCAAAAGCTGCTACTGAAATCGGTATGTACCCAGAGAATATTATCATCGTCAAACGCGGTGATGTGATGTCCTTCGAAGATGGAGACTTTGTTCACAATGGTGCCGTACCTTCTGGTGATGTGATGATTGATGGTAATGCAATTGGGGATGTTGGAAATATTGTTCTGCGTGATCGTAAAATTCTCTCTGAAGACGGCATCTTTATTGTAGCAATTACAGTCAATCGTCGTGAAAAGAAAATTATTTCTAAGACAAAAGTCAATACCCGTGGATTTGTCTATGTCAAGAAGAGTAAAGATATCTTGCGTGAGTCCTCAGAGTTAGTAAATGCAACAGTTGAAAATTACTTTACAAAAGATAGTTTTGACTGGACAGAGTTGAAAACTGCTGTTCGCGATGACCTCACTAAATTCCTATTTGAACAGACTAAACGTCGCCCAGCTATTTTGCCAGTGATTATGGAAGTTAAATGAGATTAATGAATTTGTGAAGAGCCGAGGATAACTCGGGCTCTTTCCAATAAGGAGAAATATATGGCTATTATGAAAATAGAATATCACTCGGAAGTATTGGATATGTCTAGGCAGGTCAATGTCCTTTATCCAGACCGGAATCAGGTTGAAAATTCAGATGATAAAGACATTCCTGTTTTATATCTCCTACATGGAATGGGAGGGAACCACGACTCCTGGCTCAATCGGTCGACAATTGAACGACTGGTTCGCTATACCAATCTCATTGTTGTTATGGTCAATACAGATAAGGGCTGGTATACCAATACTACTTATGGTATGAATTACTATGACGCCTTTGCGATTGAATTGCCTCAGATTTTGAAACGATTCTTCCCAAATATGTCTGATCAGCGCGAAAAGAACTTTATAGCTGGTTTGTCAATGGGTGGTTATGGTGCTTTTAAATTGGCACTGGGGACAAATCGTTTTTCTTATGCAGCATCTTTGTCAGGAGCTCTCCAGTTTGATTTTGACAATCCCGCCTCAGCGTCCTTAGGAAATATGGCCTACTGGCAGGGAGTTTTTGGGGATATTTCTGACACAAAAAATCCAAATAGCTTGCTAGAGATGGTCAAACAATCGGATAAAAAAACAAAGTTCTATGTCTGGTGTGGGGAAGAAGATTTTCTCTTTGATGGCCATCAAAAGGCGATTGTTGCTTTAAAAAAAGCTGGTTTGGATATTGAAGCAAGTGTTGGTCCAGGCAAACACGAATGGTATTATTGGAACCAGCAGATTGAAAAGGTTTTAACCTGGTTACCAATTGATTTTGAATTGGAAGAAAGATTATCTTAAGTTTTAAGAAAAGATTTAGAAAATTTAGCTATTCTGAAACCTATTTCTAGGTAGAGGTATAGTTTATGAATGTTATTAAAAGTATTTTTCTGTGGAGTTGGCGAACGATTTGGGGCTTAGTTTGGTTATCAATGGTGGTCATCGTCTGTGGTTTGGGATTGTTGTTCTATTTTCAAAAAGATGCGGCCCCTCAAATGCTTCAAACATTGGCACAAGAAGTTCAATTGATGGTCAATGGACAATCAGAAGTTTCTTTAGAAGAAGGTGTTGATACCATTAAACACCTCACAACTGATACGGTGAATACAGCTGATCATGGCCGTTGGGAAAGTAATACTGCGACCATTTATATCGAAACTCAGAATCCAACGTTTGTTGCTGCCTATCAGACGGCTATTGCAAATTGGAATGCCACGGGTGCCTTCACATTTGTTGTGACGACTGATCCGAGTCAGGCCGATATTATCGCAACTGAGATGAATGATGGAAATACGCAGGCAGCAGGCGAAGCCAATTCGACAACGAACTTACTTACGAATTATTATAGTTCAGTAACGGTTCGCTTAAATAGTTATTATTTGTTAAATGAACAATATGGTTATGACATGGACCGGATTGTTCACACAGCTGAACACGAATTGGGACACGCGATTGGTCTAGACCACAAAGAAAATCAAACCTCTGTCATGGAGTCAGCGGGTTCCAATCATGGTATTCAGCAGGCAGATATTGATGCAGTTGTCCAGCTTTATACTACGTATTGACTGATAATTGAATCACAAAATAAATAAAGGAGTCTATCTTAACATGTTTCGCAATTTATTAAAGCGATATCCTGAGCAAGCTCTGCTATTTCTATACAATGCCGGCATTTTTGCATGGCTGAAGACAAGTGGGCAGTCAATTATGAATCAATTGGGTCTATCATCTGACTGGGTGGAAAAAATTCCTGCCCCGGTGCGTGATTTGGCGGGGAACAGCCTTGCTGGAATGGAATCATTATTGAATTCCTCTGCATGGGGATGGTTGATTGTCTCTATGATATTGCTACTCATCATTCGATTTGTGAAAGGCTTGATTAAGTTTATGATCATGGTCATCATTATTGTTGGTGGTCTTTACCTGCTTTGGCAGAATAAGGAACTACTGAATGGCTTAGGTTAGAAAATGTGAAAATAACGTGAAAAACAGCAACTGAAAAGTCGCTGTTTTTTGCGTAATTTAGAAATAGGATACCGCACGACGATACTAATTTGTGGTACAATATTTTTATGATTATACTAAGCGGAAACAAGATTGAGCGCTCCTTTGCGGGCGAAGTTTTATTTAACAATATCAACATTCAAGTAGATGAACGGGATCGGATTGCCCTTGTCGGAAAAAATGGCGCAGGCAAGTCTACCTTGCTAAAAATCCTTGTCGGAGAAGAAGCAGCAACTAGCGGTGAGATCTCTACCAAACGGGATCTATCCCTTTCTTATCTGGCGCAGGACAGTCGATTCCAGTCGGAAAATACCATTTACGATGAGATGCTCCATGTCTTTGACGACTTGCGGACGACAGAAAAACGTCTACGTGGTATGGAAGAGCAGATGGGCAGTTTGTCTGGTAGTGAACTTGACCAGTTGATGAAGACCTACGATAGCTTGTCAGAAGAATTTCGTCTGGCTGGTGGTTTTAACTATGAGGCAGACATCCGTGCTATTTTGAATGGTTTTAAGTTTGACCAGACCATGTGGGATATGAAAATCTCTGAGCTCTCTGGGGGGCAGAATACTCGTCTTGCACTGGCAAAAATGTTGCTTGAAAGCCCAGAATTATTGGTGCTGGATGAACCAACCAACCACCTGGACATTGACACGATTGCCTGGCTGGAAAACTACCTAGTGCATTACAAAGGAGCCTTGATTATTGTCAGCCATGACCGCTATTTCTTAGATAAGGTAGCAACTGTCACTCTGGATTTGACTAAACATTCCTTGGATCGTTATGTGGGGAATTATTCTCAGTTTGTTGAGCTAAAAGAACAGAAGCTGCAGACCGAGTTGCAAAACTATGAGAAACAACAAAAGGAAATTGCCAAGTTAGAAGACTTTGTCCAAAAAAATATCGTTCGAGCTTCGACCACCAAGCGTGCCCAGGCTAGACGCAAGCAGTTGGACAAAATGGAGCGACTGGACAAGCCAACAACTGGTAAAAAATCTGCTAATATGACCTTCCAGTCGGATAAGACTTCTGGCAATATCGTCTTGACTGTGGAAAATGCTGCGGTGGGTTACGATGGAGAAATACTTTCTCAGCCTATTTCCATTGACCAAAGAAAGCTGGATGCCATTGCCATTGTCGGCCCGAATGGAATCGGAAAAACAACCCTGCTCAAATCCATCATCGGAGCTCTGCCATTTATCAAAGGGGAAGCCAAGCTAGGTGCCAATGTGGAAATGGGTTACTACGACCAGACTCAGTCGGCCCTGACGCCTTCCAACACTGTCTTGGAGGAGCTCTGGTCAGCCTTTCCGACTACACCTGAAGTGGAAATCCGCAATCGCCTTGGAGCTTTCCTTTTCTCAGGTGACGATGTCAAAAAGTCTGTCTCTATGCTATCTGGTGGGGAAAAAGCCCGCCTGCTCCTCGCCAAGCTGTCCATGGAAAACAACAACTTCCTCATCCTTGATGAGCCGACCAACCACTTGGATATTGACAGCAAGGAGGTCCTGGAAAATGCCCTCATCGACTTTGACGGCACCCTGCTTTTTGTCAGCCACGACCGCTATTTCATCAACCGCGTCGCCACCAAGGTGCTGGAAATCTCGGAAACTGGCTCCACACTTTATTTGGGCGATTATGATTATTATTTGGAGAAAAAAGCAGAGCTGGAAGCAGAAGCCCAGCCTGACCAGATAGAAACCGCTAACCAATCAGCCGGAGCCATGGACTACCAAGCCCAAAAGGAAAATCTAAAAGAGCAACGCAAATTGGCCCGTCGCATCGAGCAAATCGAGGTAGAAATTGAGAATATCGAAAACCGTCTGAGTGAGCTCAACCAAGCCATGCTAGAAACCAATGACATTGGTTCGCTGACCGATTACCAAAAAGAAATCGACCAACTGACAAACCAACAAGAAAGCCTCATGGAAGAATGGGAAGACTTATCCGATCAGTTAGGCTAGATTGACACGAAATTGACACTAGCCTAATACCTTGATAGAACAGGCTTGCAAGCAGGACTTGCGGAGTTAGCAAGACCACCTTTCGCTAAAAAAGTCCAGAGCAAGCCAGCCATTCTTGGAAAACATCGACCGACAAGCTAAGATAAGTATAGAGATTAGCATCACTTCTCGAAGTTGGTGTCAACATCTCAGCGCAGTGGTTGATTGGCAGATTTGTTCGTGTTGCACACTTCAAATCTGACCATTACGACTGTTGCGAACAAAGTTCGCTTTATCTCCAACCTCAAACTGTCTCCCAGACAGTTTGAGCTGTGCGGGGGCGGGAGTAAAACGGTCTGGGGATAGACCGTTTTAGCTCAACAACTAGAAATAAAGACTTGTTGACGAACTCTTTTTCATTTTTCGAGTTCTGTCCCGCTCCCGAAAAGGAGAACGAAATGAACTTTGGACAACAAATCAAAGACTTACGCAAGAAGGAAGGCTTGACCCAAGAACAGTTTGCCCTCAAACTCAATGTGAGACGGCAGGCTGTTTCCAAGATCATCTTATCTTAGAAGGAACTGCCATGAACAACATGACAGAAAAACTTGTCAAGGACGGTCGCGAAGGCCGTCGTACCCAGATGCACCTGACCATTACCATTATCGGAAGCTTTCTCATGGTTTTAGGCCTTGTCTGCTTTATCATCAAGGCCAATTCCGTCGAATATGTCGATTCCAATGGCATTCTACACGAAAACTTCTACCTGCTCCCAATTGGCTACTTGCTAGTCATTACAGGAGCCGTTGCCTCGCTCTTATCAGGACTAGCCCTGCACCGCTTTAGAAAAGAAAATACTTAACATGACCAAACACCCACGTTTTAGCAATAGCGACCAATTTTTCGCCTGTCCACATTGTGGGCAGGCTCTTGGTCTTGACCAGAACATTCTTCGCTGTCCCAACCGCCATACTTTTGACATTGCCAAGCAGGGCTATGTCAATCTGGCCCCTCAAGTCAAGCAGTCTGCCAACTACCACAAGTCTAGCTTTGAAAATCGTCAGGCCTTTTTAGAGGCAGGCTATTACAATCATCTCTATGAGGCTTTGGAGGGGAAAATAGCAGAGCTGGGCTTGCGGTCTGTCTTGGACATCGGCTGTGGAGAGGGCTTTTATTCTCGCAAATTATCCGAGAAAATGGACTTGGACATTCTTGCTTTTGATATTTCTAAGGATTCCATTCTCTTGGCAGCAAGGACAGACAGCACCAAGTCGGTCAAATGGTTTGTCGGTGACTTGACCAAGTTACCTATTCAAGATAAGACCATTGACGGCATCTTGGATATCTTTTCCCCAGCCAATTATCAGGAGTTTGCCAGAGTGCTGAAAGCTGGTGGGGCTATTCTCAAACTAGTCCCAGGACCCAATCACCTCAAGGAGCTCCGCCATTTAGCCAAAGACCAACTCCGCAAGGAGTCCTATGATAACCGTGATATAGTGGAGCATTTTAAGGCTTATGTGGGACAGGTTGAAGAGATCTTTGTCAGTCGTACCCTGCCGATTTCTGCCGATCATGCTCAAGTATTGGCAGATATGACCCCCCTTTTTTTCCAAGTGGACCAGTCTAGGATGGACTTAAAGCAGTTGACTGAAATTACCATTGAAGGTGTGCTTTTGGTTGGCTGGAAGTGAAAGAAAGGATGATTGTGAGGTTATATGATATCAGTGGAAGAGATTTTAACTAAATTATCGCCAAATCAAAAGGTCAATTATGACAAGGTTTTTCATAAAATGGCAGCATCATGTCAGTCATCTGGAATTCGTCCCAAGATTCTCATGCATGTTTGTTGCGCGCCATGTTCTACTTATACGCTGGAATATTTGACACAATATGCGGATGTTACCATCTATTTTGCCAATTCCAATATTCATCCAAAGGTGGAATACCAACGGCGAGCAGCTGTGACTGCCCAGTTTGTCAGTGATTTCAACCAGATAACAGGTCAAACTGTGGGGTATTTGGAAGCTGACTATAGCCCTCAGGAATTTTTCAAAAGAACCCAGCATCTGGCTAATGAGCCAGAGGGGGGAGACCGTTGCAAGGTATGTTATGATTTTCGTTTGGACAAGACTGCTGAAAAGTCGGTTGAGCTTGGTTTTGACTACTTTGGTTCGGCATTGACAATCAGTCCACATAAGAATGCGCAAACCATCAATGCTGTTGGAATTGAAGTGCAGAAGCTGTACGATACCCAGTATCTTCCGAGTGATTTCAAGAAAAATGGTGGTTACAGCGATCGGTTCAGATGTGTGAAGAATACGATATTTATCGCCAGTGCTACTGTGACTGTGTTCATGGGGCACATGCTCAAGGTGTCAATCTTATTCAGGTAAAAAAAGAAGCCTTGGAATTTTTAAAAGAACATAGAGACTACTCCCATATCCCTTTTAAGGTATTGGAGAAGGAGTGAAAATACACCATTTTATTAATGGTTAAAAAGTGCACATTAACTGTGTATTTAATGCGTTGTTAATATGAATTTTTCAGTTTCATCCAAAAATAGCTAGTCGGCACCACACCAGAAGCACAGGCAGAGCTGACAGTTTTTCTTGAAAAGTGGAAATAGTTGGTTTTAAATAGTAATCGATAAATTTTTCTTCAATTCAATTTGAGGTAAATTCAAAGAAGTGTTTCTTGCTATGTTCTGATTCTTATGCTAGACTGTCATAGTAGAAAAGGAGTTATGATGAAACAGAGATTATCACTTATTGGTTTATTGCTCGTGATTATTTTGACAGTTGTTCTTTCATTAGCCAATCGTCAAGAGGTTATTGTCCATTATTTGTTCGGTCAATTTCGTATGCCTTTGATTTTGGTAATAATTGGTTCGCTTCTCATTGGAATAGTCATCCAATACTTAATAGGCTTAACCAAAAATCTTTCGTTAAAGAGTGAAATCAAGAATTTGAAAAAAGAGTTAACAGAATTACCTGCACTACAAAACAAAGAAAATACAGACTCACATAGATAGAGTGAATCGAATGTGGCCAGTATATCAGCTTGCATTTGAACATAGTTTAAGGAGAATTCATGTTTACAAAAGAATTTGGTTTGATGTTGTACGTAGAAGACGTTGCCGCTGAGAAGGCTTTTTGGAAAGCAGCTGGCTTTACGATTTTGAATGAAGCTGAAATGATGGGCTTTGAAACATTCGACATGAACCCACGTGCTGAAGCATCTACAACCATTACAGTATATGCAAAAGAGTTTATTCGTCAAGTATCGCCTGAAGTCGTTGACATGACACCAAGTGTGTTATTTGAGTCAAATGACATTCAAGCATTGCAAGAGCGCATAGCTGCTTTGACGGGTACATGTAGCCCAGTGAATGCTGAGCCATTCCCTAACTTTAATTTTGCTAGCCCAAGCGGACACTATTTTGCTGTAAAAGGCTAATCGTGTTCATATGATTTGTGTACAAATACTTCTAGAGTAGAAGGTGGATCCTATCCACTCGCATTTCTAGGAGTATTTTTTTGTTTGGATAGAAGTTTGAAAATTTCCTGAAAATATCAGAATCATCATTCAATTAAAGTTAATATGAAACTCCGAATGTTCATCCTTAAATTATTTTTTTGTATTTTTATGCAATTAAATATTGACAATTGTATAAAAATGCGATAAACTAGTCAGCATAATTACTATTGGGGGGTATGGAATGAAAGTTTCGATTGTTGGTGTTACTGGATATAGTGGACTGGAATTGCTTAGAATATTGAAAAATCATCCGCATGTCGATGTTGTTTCTGTCCATGCCAGTAAAGAAGTTGGCCAAAGAATATCGTATATTTATCCACATGTAACGGATGTTTTCGATCACCTTATCGAGGAGTTTAATGCAGAACGTATCATGGAAATTGCTGATTTAGTATTTTTTGCAACTCCCAGTGGGATTTCCAAAGATTTAGCTACTGTCTTCGTTCAAAATCAATTTCCAGTCATCGATTTGTCAGGGGATCATCGTTTACCTGCGAAAACCTATAAACAATGGTATGGAAAGGAACCAGCTAGTGAGGATGTGATTGCACAGTTTTCTTACGGACTAACAGAATTTTCTAATTTGACCTCACAAAAATTTGTGGCAAATCCAGGTTGTTATGCGACTGCCACGGAGTTAGCATTGATTCCTTTATTACAGAAGAAAATGGTGGATCCAAGTAGTGTGATTGTTGATGCCAAGAGCGGTTTGAGTGGTGCTGGTAAAGTTCCAACCTCAGCAAGTCATTTTGTTCATATTCAGGGGAATTATGTGACTTATAAACTAAATAAGCACCAGCATATTCCTGAAATTGTTCAAATGCTTCAACAATTCGATGAGCGAGTGGAGCATATTCAATTTTCAACGTCACTTTTGCCTCTTTCTCGTGGAATTGTCGCTACTGCATATTTGAAATTGGAAAATGAGTTGAGTGAGGAAGCCTTGTTTGAGATCTATCAAGAGGCATATCAAGATAAACCCTTTGTACGTGTCCGACGACACTTACCTGATTTACATCATGTGATTGGATCCAATTATACAGATATTGGTTTTGCTTACAACCCCACAACAGGAATTTTAACGGTTGTAGCAGTCTTGGATAATTTGATAAAAGGTGCAGCTGGACAAGCTGTTCAAAATATGAATCAATTATTTGGCTTTGAAGAAACAGCTGGTCTGCTCAATTTACCAACGTTTATCTAGAAAGGATTGAAAATGAAGATTATTGATGGCACGATTGCGAGTCCCGAAGGTTTTACAGCTGATGGAGTCCACGCAGGTTTTAAGAAAGAAAAACTAGATTTTGGCTGGATTGTTTCCAAAGTTCCTGCCAGCGTTGCAGGTGTTTATACAACCAATAAAGTTATAGCAGCCCCGCTACTTGTTACCAAACAATCAATAGCGACTAAGCAACAGATGCAAGCAATTGTAGTAAACTCTGGGGTTGCAAACTCCTGTACTGGTCAAAAAGGCTTTGAAGATGCCTTGTTTATGCAAGAAGCAAGTGCAAACCAACTGGGGATTGAGAAGGATTTAGTTGGGATTGCTTCAACTGGTGTGATTGGGGAATTTTTACCTCTCCAGACTGTTGCATCAGGTTTAAAGCAGCTAGACCTAGATGGTCATGCGGAACAGTTTGCTCAAGCTATTTTAACGACAGATACTGGAACCAAAACCATCACAGTTCAAGAAGAGATTTTTGGTTCTACGGTGACCATGTCTGGTGTTGCCAAGGGATCAGGTATGATTCACCCCAATATGGCAACCATGTTAGCCTTCATTACTTGCGATGCATCTATTTCAAGTTCGCTTCTGCAAAAAGCTCTGAGTGAAGAGGTCGAAACGAGTTTTAACCAGATTACAGTGGACGGGGATACTTCTACCAATGACATGGTCTTGGTCCTTGCGAATGGTTGTGCTACGTCCGCAGAAATTCAGGAAGGCTCACAAGAGTATGCGCAGTTTGTTTCCATGTTGCATCTTGTGATGACAGAATTAGCTAAAATGATTGCCAAGGATGGCGAGGGAGCAACCAAATTAATTCAAGTAGATGTGACTGGAGCCACGACTCCACTTGCTGCACGGATGGTGGCTAAGAGTATAGTAGGCTCAAGTTTAGTCAAAACAGCCATATTTGGTGAGGATGCAAACTGGGGTAGAATTATTGCTGCAATTGGTTATGCAGGTGTTGAGATTGATCCTACCGCAATTGATATTGAGCTATGTGGTATTCCAGTCATGGTAGACTCAAGTCCTTTGTCGTTTGATAGCCAGCAAATGCAAGAGGTTCTCAAAGGAAGCACTATTGACATCCAAGTTCATCTAAAGATGGGATCGGCCAGCGGACGTGCTTGGGGATGCGATTTATCCTATGACTATGTAAAAATTAATGCTTTGTATCGGACCTAATTAGTGAGGTGTAATATGAAAAACAGTATCGTTATAAAAATTGGTGGATTGGCCAGTCAACAACTATCTCAGAGTTGCGTGAAGCAAATCAAACAGTGGCACAAAGAAGGAAAACAGATTGTTGTTGTGCACGGTGGTGGCTTTGCGATTGATAAATTAATGGCAGAGCAACATCTCTCAGTCGAGAAGATTGATGGTCTACGTGTGACGAGCAAAGATGTGATGAAATTAGTGGAATATAGCCTATTTCAAATCGTTGGCCCAAGCATCACCAGTAGCTTAAACAATGCAGGATGCGATAGTATTCAAATCAAATCAAGTCTTGGAAAAATAATCGAGGCTGATTATTTGAATCAAGAAAAGTATGGCTTTGTGGGTCAGATTAAAAAGGTCCATACACAGCCATTAGAAGCCATTATGTCAGAAGGTATGATACCAGTGATTGGCTCAATGGGTGTTTGTGATGAACAATTGTTAAATATCAATGCAGACTACGTAGCCACAGCAATAGCGGTTGCCTTAAAAGCAGAACGATTGATATTAATGACAGATGTACCTGGTGTGAAAGAAGATGGTGCAATCCTTCCAACTTTAAATACTACTCAAATTGAAGAAAAAATCCAATCGGGGATTATTACTGGTGGAATGATTCCAAAAATAAAAGGAGCCAGTCAAACGGTTCAAGCGGGGGTTGAGACAGTACTCATCAGTGACAATCTGAGCAGGGGCACCTTGATTTGTCTAGCGTAGGAGGTTCTATGACAAAACTATTTCAAAATTACAAACGTGAATCCATTGAATTTATCAAAGCAGCTGACAATTACTTGGTGGATAAGGAAGGAAATTTCTATCTGGACTTCTCTTCTGGAATTGGGGTCACAAATTTAGGTTTCCATAAGCAAGTCAAGCAAGCAGTCTCGGAGCAATTGGAAGCCATTTGGCATAGTCCAAATCTCTATCAAAATAGTCTCCAAGAACAAGTCGCAGACTTATTGATTAGGGATGAAGATTATTTGGCATTTTTCTGCAATAGTGGAGCAGAGAGTAATGAAGCTGCCATAAAATTAGCTCGTAAATTCTCAGGTAAATCGGACATTATTACTTTTAAACAATCCTTCCATGGAAGAACCTTTGGTGCGATGTCAGCTACAGGGCAAGAAAAAATACAACTTGGTTTTGGACCACTTGTTGAAGGATTTCACTATGCGATTTACAATGATCTAGAGTCTGTAAAACAATTGGTCACCGAAAACACTGCAGCTGTTATGTTAGAATTGGTTCAAGGTGAGGGAGGAGTCATTCCGGCTGACAAGGATTTTGTTGCGGAATTAGCCCACTATTGTAAAGAGCAAGACCTCCTCCTTATTGTCGATGAAGTACAAACAGGAATTGGGCGAACTGGATCGCTTTTTGCATATCAGCAATACGGTATTTCACCAGATATTGTTACCTTGGCCAAAGGCTTGGCCAATGGTCTACCCGTTGGAGCCATGCTTGGAAAGTCAGCTCTAGGTACGGCCTTTACCTACGGTAGTCATGGTACGACTTTTGGGGGCAATAAACTAGTACTATCCAGTAGTAAGGCAGTGTTGGAAATCCTGACCGAAGATTTTCTTGCCAAAGTTCGTGTTAAGGCTAGCTACTTACAAGATCAATTGGCAAAACAGCTTGGTAACTTACCAACAGTAGTAGCCATCCGCGGGCTTGGTTTGATACTGGGAATCCAAGTTACTGGTGATTTGGGCACAATAGTCACACAGGCACGTAAGAATGGTCTAATCGTCTTGACGGCTGGAAGTGATGTGATTCGTCTCTTACCCCCATTAACCATTACAGAAGAGGAGATAGAAAGGGCCGTTTCTATTTTAGCCGAGTGTTTATCTTGAAAATTGTCTGGAAGATTGAGAAAAGAAAACACGAAGTATTTTCAATTATTTTTACAAAACATTGAGATCGTTTTCGCTTTTGTGTTATAATGAATCCATAGGAAACTAAGGAGGTATCTCATGTCTGTTAAAGATTTTATGACTCGAAAGGTTGTTTACATTTCTCCAGATACAACGATTGCTCATGCTGCTGATCTCATGCGTGAACAGGATTTGCACCGTCTGCCTGTCATTGAAAATGATAAATTGGTCGGCTTGGTGACTGAGGGAACTATTGCAGAGGCAAGTCCTTCTAAAGCTACTAGTTTATCTATCTATGAGATGAACTATCTACTCAATAAAACCAAGGTCAAGGATGTCATGATCAAGGATGTGATCACTGTTTCAGCTTATGCCAGTCTTGAAGATGCTACCTATTTGATGTACAAAAATAAAGTGGGTATTCTTCCTGTCGTTGACAATGACCAATTATATGGTGTGATTACCGATCGCGATATATTTGCTGCATTTTTACAAGTCTCTGGTTACGGTGAAGAAGGAGTTCGTGCTCGTTTCATCGTTGACAATAAAGCTGGGGAATTGGGAAAAATTATTCGTCTGGTTTCGGACAAAGAATATAATATCGTCTCAACTGTACAAATTGCTACTAAATCAGGAAAAGTAGTCATTGAAGTACAAATTGAAGGGAAGGTTGATCTAGAAGAAGTTCGGTCACTCTTTGAAGATGCAGGAATTGAAGTTGACAGCCTCGTTCCAACAGTCGCAAAAAATATCTAAAGGTCAAGATTTTTCTTGGCTTTTTCTTTTGGTATATTTCTAGTATTTTAGAGGAATGTGATATAATAATGTATATCATGTATGAGGAGGCTCTATGGGGTACAAATATAGAAATAACCATGGACATGGGAAGAAGAATTCGGGCATTACAATATTATTGGTGTTACTTGCTATCAGTTTTATCATGAGTTTTTGGTATATATTACTGCCACTAGGACTCTTGATTGGCTATGTATATAAACGAGATGCCATCCACAGATTCTTGAATAGTGACCAAATAAAACGAATACAAACCTTGATATTTTCAATTCGTTCTGGCTATGAAAAACACCAAGAGTTGCTAGCAGAAAAGGGAGAGAATCAGTCAGTCCTGCAGTTGCGTAAACGCCTGCTAGGTCAATTGTTCGAACTGGATCAACTGTATCAAAAGGTTGGAAAATACCTTGACGCTTATGCAAGCAAAGAAGCTGTTGATACTTTGCAGCTGAAATACCAATTGAAATTACCAGAAACTAAGGTAGAAAAAGAAACGAGTGAACAAGTTTCACCTAGTGGTGGTAAGGTAATGGATGAAAAAGCAATGATTTCAGAAATTGCGCCAGAGATTTTAGAAACCTATTGCAATATCCAAAGAGACAATCTTGTTATTCTTGAAAAGCTAGAAAATACAAGCGATAAAAAGGAAGAGTTGACAGCTATTCATGAGGCCAACATGCAACGATTTAACGATATTTTACAAGGATATGTAAAAATAAAGAAATCGCCAAAAGATTATTTCAACGCAGAAGAACGCTTGACACAGGCAAAATTGGCCATGGAAAGTTTCGATAAGGATTTGGACGATACCATTAAGAAATTTAATGAAGCTGATATGAAAGACTTTGAAGTCAGTCTACGTATGATGAAAAGGGAAGAGGAGTAAAGAAGATGTCAGGATTTAATTTTGATATTGATCAGATTGCAAGCAATAGTTTGAATGTAAAAGATAAGACGACAGCAATCATCCAAGCTACGCCTGCAGGAGATAGTCAAAAAGTATCGTTTTTGGCTCAATTAACGCCAGAGCAACAGACGGGTATTCGTGCAAAAGCACCTCAGTTGGTTGATAATTTCTTGGCTAATCAAAATGCGCTCTTGGATTTTGGTAAGGAAGCAGTAGAAGAAGTCAACGCGACGGTCAATCACATTTTGTCAGAACAGAAGAAGATTGAAATTCCACAGGTAGATGAACTATTGGCCAATACCAATCGTGAATTGAATGGATTTGTAGCGAAATATAAAGATATTTCCACTTCGGTGGAATTGGAAAAGAAACCTGGTTTCTTCCAACGCTTGTTTAAACAAGCCAAGAATGATTTACAGGAATTCTACTTTGATTCTCAGACAATTGAAAAGAAAATGGATAGCATGGCAGCCAGTGTGGTCAAGCAGGAAGAAGTGTTGGCACGTAATATTGTCTCTGCTGAGCTTTTGATTGAAAATAATACCAAGTCGATAGAGAATTTAGTCGGAGTTATCGCTTTTATTGAAGCGACTGGTCAGGAAGCGGCTGAACGAGCGAAACAAGCACAAGAACAGATTGCGAACCTAGCACCGACTACTGTTGAGTATCAAGTTGCTTCTGAGAAATTGGCGCGCGTGACCGAAGTGGCAAATATCCTTGAACAGCAGCATTCTGAATATATGAGCCGTTTGTATGTTGCTTGGACAACGACTCCCCAAATGCGTAACCTAGTAAAAGTATCGTCAGATATGAAACAGCGCTTAGGAATGTTGCGTCGCAATACCATTCCTACAATGAAACTGTCCATCGCACAGTTGGGTATCTTGCAACAATCTATCAAGTCAAGTCAAACGGCAGATGCGATTGTCAATGCTAATAATGCGGCACTTCAAATGCTAGCGGATACATCAAAAGAAGCTATTCCAATGATGGAACGTATAGCCCAAAATCCGACCCTTTCAGTAGCATCTGTTACCAAATTAGCAGAAAGTTTGGTTGCCCAAAATAATGGTATCATCGCAGCTATTGATGAAGGACGTCAGAAACGTCGTGAGTTGGAGGCAGCTATCGTACGTTCTGCTGAGACCATCAATGACTCAGTGAAATTACGCGACCAAAAAATTATTGCAGCCTTGTTAGACCAAGGAAAAGAAGCACAAACAGAGGCAGAGCAACCATTGGAAAACCCACAATAAGAACCAAATATCGTTTGTGTGATGACTCAACTTCTAATTAACAATTTGAAGTTAGCCTAGAGAATATAAAACACATAGTACCACATTATACCCAATGTAGTGCCGTGTGTTTTTATTTGTAGTAAAATGACTGGAAAGAATGACATTGTGCCCAAATGTTTACAAAAGTTACCTCTTTTTGATTGACTTAGGTATACATACTTGCTATTATAAAATTATAAAGTTGCATTCAGAATTCACTTACATTACATTTATTAATCCATCATTTTTTATAATTGACTTATTACAAGGAGGATATCCTATGAAATCTGATTTCTTCAATATTTGTCTAGCTATCTGTTGATCTTATTTAGCGATTATCTTGTTCATTGACTCATACCTATCTTACGATAAAGAATATTTGAGACCTCTGTCTTACATTGTAATTATATCTTATATCTTTTTCTTAATCGTCACTAAAATATCTGAAAAAAGAAGTAAGTAAGGATAGATAAAAATGAATATTGCACTTATTGCCCTATCGCTCGGTGGTTAAGAAGAGCCACAGTATATTTGTTTTATAGAAAAGTCTTAGCATAAAGCTAGTAAAAAACACATAAAATCTTTGTTGCTACAAGCATTGATTTCATGTGTTTTTTATATTAACAATTTTTAACTTATGTTGTTTTATTAATCACGTTGCAAAGGTTGTTTATTCTTATCTAAAGTAAACCCTTCGCCAAGTACCTCATGTGCGTCAGTAATGGTGATAAAGGCATGCGGATCTATTTGATGAATGAGCTCTTTCATTTCTTGTAACTGACTTTTATAGATTACAGAATAAATCATATTGATATTGGTTTTGCTATAAAAGCCTTGCGCCTTTATGAAGGTGATACCACGTTCGATTTTTTGGTCAATCGCTTGCGCAAGCTCTTCTGATTTCTCAGAAACAATCATAACACCCTTGCTACCATATCCACCATCTGCTACCATGTCTATCATTTTAGAAGCGATACCAACCATCATAAGTGTGTATAATACCAGACGAATATCTTGGAAAATAAGGACAATCAGTGTTAACACAATGGTATCAATTGCGAAAATAATTTGGCCAATAGAATAGGGGAGGTATTTGTGACCAATACGTGCAACAATATCACTACCACCAGTTGTCCCACCAGAGCGGAAAATAATGCCCAGACCAATTCCAATGAGCAATCCCCCAAGGATGCTTACAAGGATTAGGTCTTCGTGTAAATCAATTGCAAATGGAACCTTTTCAAATAAGGCTAACCAAACGGTTACACTAAGGGTTCCAAGAATGCTCAGATAGAGTGTTTTTCGTCCCAGAATTTTCCAACCAATGATGAATAAGGGTATATTGATGACAATGTTCATTACCCAAGGCTGTACCTTAAAAAGATAGTAAACAATCAAACTTAATCCTGTCACACCGCCTTCAAATAAATGGTTAGGCATGATCAGATAGTTCAAACCAAAGGCAAATAAACCAGCACCGAATACAATCAACAGAATATTTCTGAAACGTAGCATACTTTTTCACTCTCCTTAGAAATCTATATTGACATTGTACGGTATTTGGTGAAGAAATACAAGTCAATTTTCAAGTGCTTTTTTGGCTAGATTTTGGTAAAATAAAAAGAACTATGAATGAGCATATCGAAAGGTAGAGACAGTGAAACAAGGAATGTTTATTACATTTGAAGGTCCGGATGGAGCTGGTAAGACTACGGTATTACGTGAATTATTACCAGCTTTACAAGAGCTGGGACCTGAAGTGGTGACAACGAGAGAGCCAGGAGGTGTAGCCATTGCAGAGGAGATTCGTAATATAATTCTCAATCCTGCAAATACCGAAATGGATGACAAAACGGAGCTGTTATTGTTTATTGCAGCTCGACGTCAGCATTTAAAAGAGAAGATATTGCCACCATTGGCTCAAGGAAAATTACTATTGATTGACCGTTTTATCGATTCTTCAATTGCATATCAAGGTTTTGGTCGTGGTCTCAATGTGGCTGATATCAACTGGCTCAATCAGTTTGCGACTGATGGATTAAAACCTGATTTGACCCTTTATTTTGATATTGATACAGAAGAAGGATTGGCACGAATTGCCCGCAATGCGGATCGTGATGTGGACCGCTTAGATATGGAAAAGGCAGATATGCATCGTCGGGTACGTCAAGGCTATCTCAGCTTATTGGAACAAGAACCTGAGCGATTTGTAAAAATTGATGCCAGTCAACCGTTGGAAGCAGTCGTTGCGGATGCTCTGGCGGTCATTAAGAAACGGTTTTCGGAAAGAGTATGAATATTCAGGAACTAAAAGATCTTCAACCACTGGTTTATCAGCAATTTGTCACGATTCTAGAACAAGGTCGTTTGGCACATGCTTATCTATTTTCAGGTGATTTTGCGAGCTTTGAAATGGCCCTTTTTCTAAGTCAAGCTTTGTTTTGCCAAGAAAAAGTTGGTGTCCATCCTTGTGGAAAGTGTCGCTCTTGTCGGTTGATTGAATCAAATGATTTTTCGGATGTGACCATTGTGGCGCCCCAAGGTAATTTCATTAAAACAGATACGATACGGGAGTTGGTCAAGAACTTCTCTCAGTCTGGTTTTGAATCTAGCCAGCAAGTATTTATCATACGTGATGCTGAGAAAATGCATGTGAATGCCGCAAATTCTCTGCTCAAAGTTATTGAAGAGCCTCAGTCGACGATCCATATTTTTCTTTTGACCAATCAAGAAGAAGCTGTTTTACCAACCATAAAGAGTCGTACTCAAATTATCTCATTTCCCCAAAATCTTCCATATTTAGAGAGATTTCTAGAGGAAGAAGGCTTATTGAAAACACAAGCGAGTCTTATCGCACGGCTGGTTTCTAGTCAAGAGGAGGCCAAAAGACTGGCTACAAACAAATCGTTTATTGACTTGCTGGATCAAGCGAAAAAGTTTACAGAATTGCTTTTAACTGATTCTAACCGCGCTTATTTACAAGTAGGAGTGCTGGTTCCTTTAGCGGTGGAAAAAGCAGAGCAGGGGCGCTTGTTTGATGTGTTGAGCTTGTTACTTGCAGAAAGATTAACAGAGATGATAGCTCGTGAAAAAATGGACGCAGTCCTGAAAGCCAAGAAAATGTGGCAGGCAAATGTCAGTCTGCAAAACTGTTTAGAATACCTTACCATGTAAAGCGAATCAGTGAAAGGACAGGAATGGATAAAAAAGAACTATTTGATGCACTTGATGATTTTTCACAAAATTTATTGACAACCTTGGCTGATGTGGACGCCATTAAAAAACATCTTCAAAGTGTTATTGATGAAAATACACGATTACGCTTGGAAAATTCTAAGTTGCGTGAGCGTTTGGAGAAAGAAGATAAGATAGGACACAAGCCTTCAAACTTTGGTAAGGAGAATTTGGAGAATATCTATGAGGATGGTTTCCATATCTGTACGTATGAATACGGCAAACGTAGAGATAACGATGAGCCATGTATGTTCTGTATTGAATTATTGAATCGAGATTAGGATGAAACTACAAAAATCATTTAAGGGTCAGTCGCCCTTCGGGAGCCTCTATCTGGTCCCCACTCCGATTGGAAACTTGCAGGATATGACCTTTAGAGCCATTCAGACCTTGAAAGAAGTTGATGTCATTGCGTCGGAAGATACCAGGAACACAGGTTTACTTCTCAAACATTTTGAGATTGATACCAAGCAGACCTCCTTTCATGAACACAATGCTCATGATAAAATTCCTGTCTTGCTCGATTGGCTCAAATCTGGTCAATCAATTGCTCAAGTATCTGACGCTGGCTTGCCTTCCATATCAGATCCTGGTCACGATTTAGTGCGTGCAGCAATTGAAGAAAATATTCCTGTGATTTCCCTACCAGGTGCTTCTGCAGGGATTACAGCTCTCATCGCATCTGGATTAGCCCCACAACCACATATTTTCTATGGTTTTTTACCGAGGAAAGCAGGACAACAAAAGGAATTTTTTCAAGAAAAAAGAGCCTATCCAGAGACTCAGATTTTCTATGAATCGCCTTACCGTGTGGCTGATACCTTGGAAAATATGTTGTCGGTTTATGGTGATCGTCAGGCTACGATTGTTCGGGAGTTAACCAAGCTGTTTGAAGAATACCAAAGAGGTTCAATCTCAGAACTCCTCGCTTATCTTGAAGAAAACCCGCTTAAGGGAGAATGCATGATAATTGTAGCAGGAGCTGGTGAAGAAGACCGCCCATCAGCTGAAGAAGTGGATTTAAAAGCTGAGGTAGAAAAGGAAATTGCAGGTGGTCGGAAACCCAATCAGGCCATCAAAGAAGTAGCCAAACGTTACCAACTAAAAAAACAAGAAGTATACGATATCTATCATGGACTAGGCTGACGCCTAGTTTTTTATATTGTATTGATATTTGAATTCGCTTTGATACATCGTCACTTTCAGCTTGTCATATTTCCAACCTAGAACATTCTAGTAAGCTGTATCTCATTTCCTTGTCTGAAAGCTCTTCATTCAACAATGCGTTTTTTAAGCATAAAAAACAACCTAAAAACCATTTTTAAAATGTATTCTAGGCTGTTTATGCAGTTGTATGTGGTGTCAAACTCAGCTTAATTTCATCAATAAAAGAGGAAGTAATATCTGTGATATTCTTCTTTTTATTTGTCACGTAACCCAAAGTATGGGTTGGACTATTCTTTAAAGGAATGAGGACAATTTGTTCTTTGATAAAACTATTTATAATTCCGAGACCCGAGGCATAGGCATTGCTTGCACATAGTAGATTCATTACAGTACCTCTGTCATTACTATAAATGATTGTTTGATTTTTATGGATTTCAAGAGGATCTTCATCAAAAGTGATGCCCGATTTATCCTGTCGGAATCGTACTTGCTGATAGCCAACTAAATCTTCCTCAGATATTTCAGATAGTTGAGCTAGCGGGTGCTGTTTCCCTAAAAACACACGTGTAGGAAAATCTCCTAATGATGTAAATTCTAAATCTTGATTTTGGATGGACCGCTCTAGAATATCTTTATTCTCTTGATTGATAAAGATAATTCCTACATCTGATTCGAAATTTGCAACACTCTCTATGATACGTTTTGTAGTAGTTTCAATTAATTGAAAATCTTGATAGTCCTCTTTATACTGCTCTGCCATTCTGACCAAGGGAATGGATAAAAAATCATAATGATGAGATGCAACGGTAAAACTCTTCTTAAAAGTACTATTATACCGGTGTTCAAGTAGGCTGAGCTCGCCTAGAATCCTTTTAGCATACTTTAGAAAATCATGTCCCTCCTCAGTGAGGCGAACTCCTTTATTGGACCTCAAAAATAGTTGAACCCCAAGTTGACTCTCTAAAACTTTGATAGAGCTTGACAGATTTGGTTGAGTCACAAACAGTTCTTTTGCTGCTTGGCTAAAAGAACCTGCTCGTGCCACTGCTTCAACATACCGACATTGTTGTAAATTCATGTAGCGTCTCCTTTACCATTTCTAGTGTTATTATAGCAAAACCAACCCTGTATTTTCGGTAAAACTCCAATACAAATAAACTATGACGCGATAGTCTTTATCTATGGGTAAAAAGAAAACCAATGAAAACACAACATTTTTTATCTCAAAAATGCATTTTCTCGAATAATGGTCATGTAAATCGTTCTAAAATAGATAAAATTCATCGAAAATGACGGTATTATGTCAAACGATATTATTAAAAACTATAGCAATGGATAGTTGGTTTTTATAATAAATTTTTCTTATAGCTAACGATAAAAAATATAGATTTTGCAAGTATAAATTGTGATGGTAAGATAAGAACATGTCAAACCGAAAGGAAAAAATACAATGACAAATAAGCGAGAATTAGTTTTAAAAGCTTTTAAAGGTGAAGAGGTTGATCGAGTACCTGTTGGATTTTGGTCCCACTTTGCCAGTGAAAATGAATTTTTTAAAGGTTTTAATCAACCAGAAATTTTTTCAAAAAATGTTGCTGGACATAAAAAATTTGTGGAGGATGTCAATCCTGATTTTGTAAAGATTATGAGCGATGGTTTCTTTTCTTATCCAAATCCATTAATAAAAGAAGGAATTACTTCCATCAAAGAATTAGCGACGATTGAATCAATTGGAGAGAATCATCCGTGGTTCAATCAGCAAGTGGAATTGGTGAAGCAGGTACGTTCAAATTTTACAGAGGATATTGTTTCTGTTTATAATATTTTTGCACCATTAACTCATTTGAAGTGGCAAGTTTCCAATAAAACTGACGGTGGTGATGAGCAAGTAGCTTCTTTTTTGAAAGAGGATCCTGAGACATTAAGAGAAGTACTGAAAGTGATTGCACATGACATTGCAACTCTGGCGAAAAAAGTTATAACGGAAGCGGGTGCAGATGGTATTTACTACAGTGCACAAAATATTCAATCAGAGACTATTGAAAGTCAAGATTACATCAGCTATATTTCTGAAAGTGATTTAATTGTACTTGAGGCGGCAGATAGTGTTGGTGGAAATAATATTCTTCATATTTGTGGGTATGAGGGGGCAAGAAATGATGTGACGGTCTTTACTGATTATCCAGTACAGGTGGTGAACTGGGCGGTTAAACCAGAAGGAATTTCATTGAAAGATGGGCAACGATTATTCAGTGGAAAAACCGTTTTAGGTGGCTTTGAAAATACCAATAATAGCTTACTCTATACAGGAAATAAAGAGGAGATTCAGGCAGAAGCCAAGCGATTAATAGCGGAGAATGGGAAACAGGGTATCATAATTGGAGCAGATTGTACCATTCCAGGTGATATTAGCTCAGAGAGGATTGAATGGGTGCGTGAAGCTGTAGCTCAAGCATAACGATACGGTATGAAGGAGAGAAGAATATGACAAAGAAAAAATGGGCAATTACAGGTGGTGTGGCTATTGCAGTAATTGCAGCAACAATCATAGGTAGACAATTAATAGGTAAGTCCGAAAGTGCATCGAATACAACAGCTAGTAGCACTAGTAATGGTGTCATTACATTAAAAGTAGCACATACACAGAGTTATGCTCCATATGATTTTATTAATGAAAAAGGTGAAAGTGATGGATTTGAAGTTGCAGTACTAAAAGCAATAGATGAGAAACTGGATGCCTATCAATTTGAGTACGTTGGAACGAGTGATGAAGATCTGTTAATTGGTCTTGAATCAGGTAAGTATGATATTGGTACAAAGGGGGCGTGGTATACTGCTGAACGTGCTGAAAAATTCATCATTCCTGAAAATGCTATTGGAGCAAGTATTATTGGATTCACAATTCGTAAAGAAGATAGTTCTAATACTCAGTTAAAATCAAAAATAGCGGAAGTCCAGTCTCTATGTACAATTGATTT